>TARA_R110002051_G_scaffold85631_4_pt1 | contig 63725 bp, 44 predicted proteins | sample TARA_R110002051 | Tara Oceans TARA_R110002051 (sample SAMEA4397023) | marine metagenome | biome: Polar Biome; feature: [MES] marine water layer (ENVO:01000295) within the mesopelagic zone...; material: water (ENVO:00002006), including particulate matter (ENVO:01000060) such as......
GGTGTTGCGAGGGTTTCGCGCGACCATTCGGCATAGGCTCGGTTGGTCCAGGGCAGGGCGGGGAGCGCGGCGGCGCGGCCTTCGCGTTCGGCGCGGTACAGGCTGGAAAGGTCGCTCATGATGATTTCGAGCGAGCGGAAATCCACCACGATGTGATGAGCCACGAAGGCGAGCACCGGGGTCGGGAGTGTGCCGTTCGACACACCGGAGAAGAGATGCCAGCGAACGGGCGGGGCGGCCTCCAGATCGAACGGCTGATCGGCGAATTCCGCGATGGCGCTCTCGACCTCGGCGGTGCTCCAGCCACTGACATCGGTCACCGGGAGATCCAAGGGGGCGGGCGCCGAGGGGATGCTGAAGGGTTTGCCGTTGTGGCTGCCGAAACGGCTGCGCAGGCCTTGATGCCGCTCTGTCAGTTTGTCGAGTGCGGCTTGCAGCGCACGCATGTCCAGATCGCGTCCCAGCCGGGCGGCGAAGAGTGTGTTGTAGGCGATGCTTGTCCGGTCGAGCTCGTAGAGGAACCAGAGTGCTTCCTGCCCCAGTGACAGGGGCTCCGCCGTGTGGTCCGGCATTTCAGGCGCCCGGTTCAGATACGCGATCAGGTCCGATTTGCGGTCCCTGATCTGGGTGAGGACATCTTCGTCGATTGCCCCGCTCGGCCCGTGATACCGGATTTGCCCTTCCGTCACGGAAAGCTCGACCTGGCGCTCTGCCAAAGTTCTTACGAATTCTGCAATCGTCATATCTGACCTGCGATCCATGCGGTTTGGGGGTGCGGAGAGGTGGTTCCGGCCGGGAGATCGCCTTCAAGGCGTTCGGCCAGATCATTCAGGCTGTGGTTGCCGAGCAGATCCGCGAGGGCAATTGTCACGCCCAGTTCGCGCTCGATGAGCCCGCGTATTTCCATCGCGAGCAGGGAATCGAGCCCGAGAAGTGGCAGCGGTGTATCCGGTGCCAGTTGCCCCGGGGGAAGGCGAAGCACGTCGCATATGCGCGCCGCCAGCCAGTCGCGCGGGGACAGATCGGGCCGGGCGTGCGATTGAGCTGTGTCGCTACGGGGCGGCTGTTTGGTGTGCGTGGTGCCGAGCCCGGCGAGGACCGCGTCGAACAGCCCCGTCGGCCGCTGGCTGCGGTAGAGTTCCGCGAAACGGGGCCAGTCTGCGGCGACGAAGACAGTCTGTGCCTGTGCCGGGTTCAGGAACTCGGCCAGTCGATCCGTGAGGCGATCCATCGGGAAAGGCTCAAGCCCCATCCGGCGCAATTCCCGGCCGGTCCCGGCGCTCACCATGGCACTGTCCGAAAGAGGGCCAAGATCGAGGCTTGTGCCCGGCAGGCCGCGTGCCCGCCGGAAAGTGGCCAGCCCGTCGAGGAAAGCGTTTGCCGCCGCATAAGAGGCCTGACGCTGGCCACCCCAAAGCCCGGCGATTGATCCGCAGCCGAGGAAGAAATCCAGTTTCTCGCCCGCCGTCGCGACGTGAAGCGCCCAGGCGCCACCGGCCTTTCCGGCCAGCACGGCCGCGCATCCGGACCAGTCCAGGCTATTGAGGTCCCGTTGCTCGCCGATACCGGCGGCGTGGATGACACCCGCAAGAGCTGGCCCGGTGCGGTTCCACTCAGAAATCTGCGCGGCTAGTGTTTCCTGATCGCTGATGTCGAGAGCGGCGGCCTCAACAATGGTGCCGTAATCCGTCAGCGCCGCCATGTGACGGCGTGCTTCCGCCGTCTTCGCGCCGTTCCGTCCAACCAGCAGGAGCCTGCCTGCGCCCTGGCGTGCCAGCCAGAGGCCGAGGGCGCGGCCCAGGCTGCCGAAGGCGCCGGTGATGAGATAGCTGGCGTCCCGGCGGATGGAGACCGGTTTCTGCGGTGCAGGATCTGCGTGATGCAGACGCGGGACGAGGAACACTCCATCCCGCAGGGCCGTTTCCGAATGCTCTCCCGCAGAGGAAAAGGCGGCGGCGATCAGCGCCGTGTCTCGGGTGAGGTCGAGCCTGTGCGGCAGATCCAGCAGGCCGCCCCAGATGTGCGGGGCTTCCAGTGCGACGCTGCGGCCGAACCCCCGGACCGGTGATTGTGCCAGACCCTCGAGACGGTCGTCCTGTGTCGCCGCGACCGCATCCTGTGTCACGATCCATAGCCGGGGCGGGGTCGGCAGTCCCAGGAGAGCCCGCGTCAGAGCAACCAGACCAGCAAGTCCGCCGTCCTGCGCGCCCGTCAGGCTTCCGGCGGTCAGCTCTTCCGTCTTCGGATCATCGAGGCTCCAGAGATGGACGACGCCCGTCAGCGGTCCCAACTCGTCAAGCAGTGAACGGGCGGCTGCCTCGTCCCCGGGGACGAGGTTGCGGCGGTGTCCGTTGAGAGGCGCCTTGAAGATCATCGTGCAATGGGCGCCCCGTGCCTGAAGCTCGGCGGCAACGGCTTCTCCGGTGCCGTTCTCATCGGCAAGGATCAGCCAGTTTCCGGTGATCGGTTCGGGCTTTTCCGTGCTGTGGGGCGCGCTTTGGGGCAGAGGCTCCCAGCGCACCCGATAGGGGGCGGGTATGGCGCTGGTGCGCTCATGTTCGGACTGGACCCAATAGCGTTGCCGGTCGAAGGGATGCCCCGGCAGATCGGTACGCCGTACAGGCAGACCGGCATAGAGAGCGTTCCAGTCCGGGGTCTCGCCATCCGCATAAAGCTCGGCCAGAGCGCGCCATGCCTCCGGGTTGGCATGCTCTGCATCCATCCTTCCCGTCGCCGTGCGCCGGGAGGAGATGGCGCCGCCGCTTTCGATGGCCCCGTCGCTTGTCTGGCCTTCAAGCCAGGCTTCCAGCGCCGAGATCAGAGAGGGTGCGTCGGCGCCGAGCAGTGCCAGCCGGTGGGGGAAATGGTCGCGTCCGCAGGATGCCGTGAAGCAAAGATCGGCCAGCGGCTTCGGGGTTTCCTTCAGGGCAGTCAGAACCCGCGCGGCGAGCGTGCGGAGCGCGGGCCGGCTCTTGGCGGAGAGCGGCAGGAGGTATTGTTTGAAGTGCGGTAGTTGGCGGGGTGCCTGTTCCGGTGCCTGCTCCACGATCACATGCGCATTGGTGCCGCCGAACCCGAAAGAGCTGACGCCTGCCCGCCGCGTCTGGCCAGAATTGGGCCAGGGCTCTATGCCGTGCGGAAGGTGAAGCCCAGTACGCGCCCAGTCGATCTCCGGGGTGGGGGTGGCGCTGTGCAGACTGGCCGGGATTTTCACGTGAGACAGGGACAGAACGGCCTTCTGCACGCCCGCTACACCGGCGGCGGATTCCAGATGGCCAATATTGGATTTGACCGAGCCGATGGTCAGGGGGCGGTCCCGCCCTTTCGTGCCGAAGACGGCATCCAGCGCCCCTGCTTCTATCGGGTCGCCCAGCGCGGTGCCGGTGCCGTGGGCCTCGACATAGCCGATCTCATCCGGCTCCAGTTCCGCGCGCTGGAGTGCCCGGCGGATTACCCGTTCCTGTGCAGGGCCGTTCGGGACCGTCAGCCCGCTGGACCGGCCGTCCTGGTTCACGGCGGATCCCCGGATCACGGCCATGATCCGGTCACCGTCCCGCTCTGCATCTGAGAGCCGTTTCAGCAGCAGCAGGCCGCAGCCTTCGGAGCGCACGAACCCGTCCGCCTCTGCCGAGAAGGCCTTGCAGCGCCCGTCAGGGGCCAGCATGCGCGCCCGCGAATGGTTGATACTGACGGTCGGGTCGAGCAGCAGGTTGACGCCGCCGCTGATCGCCAGCCCGGACTCCCCGCTTCTGAGGCTTTCACAGGCCTGATGGATCGCGACCAGGGAGGAGGAGCAGGCGGTATCGATGGCGAGGCTCGGCCCTTCCAGACCGAGGAAGAAGGACAGCCGGTTTGCCGCCACGCTGAGCGCGTTGCCGGTGCCGAGATAGGCGTCGATCCCGTCGGGCGTGCGGTTCAGACGGTGCAGATAATCGTTGGTGCTGATGCCGATAAAGACGCCGGTCTGACTGCCTTCCAGACTGCTTGGCGGTATGCCTGCACGTTCCAGGGTCTCCCAGCACACCTCCAGCAGGAGCCGCTGTTGCGGGTCGAGATGGTTGGCCTCGCGGGGGGAGATGCCGAAGAAGCCCGGATCGAACAGATCGATATCGTCCAGAAATCCGCCATGGCGGGTCTGGATGGTCCCGGGCATGCCGGGGTCCGCATTGTAATACCGGTCGGCGTCCCAGCGGTTTGCCGGAATTTCCGAGATCGCGTCGACGCCATCTTCCAGCAGGCTCCAGAAAGCTTCAGGATCGGAGACTCCGCCGGGTATGCGGCAGCCAAGAGAAATAATCGCGATCCCGTCATTTTTTCCTGCGCTGGAGATCCTGTTTTCAGGGACAGGAACAGCAGGGAGCGCCTGCGTTTCGTCGTCAAAGTCGCCGCGCTCGAGCAGGTGCTGCGCAAGGCGCTTGGGCGTCGGGTAATCGAAAGCCAGGGTCGCGGGTAGCGGCCAGCCGAGGTCGGCCTGCAGCCGGTTGCGCAACTCGATCGCGTTCATCGAGTCGAACCCCTGGTCGAAGAATCCGCGTTCGGGGTCAGGGGCGTCGTCTCTGCTGCCGGTAATCGCGGTGACCTGCTCGAGAATGTCGGCGGTGAGTTGCTTCAGCCGCGCGTCGGGCGCCAGCGCACGCAAGCGGGCGATCATGGCGGACTGTGTTCCGGCTTCCGCGCGCGGCAGGGTGGCAGGGGAAGATCCGTCGATCAAGGGATGGACCAGCGGGGCATCTGACCGGCGCGGCAGGATCGCCATGTGCGGTATGTCGAGTGCTGCCGCCCGGATCATCGCCTCAAGGCCCTGCCCGGGTTCAATCGGGGCCAGCCCGTGCCGTGCAAGCCTGCCTGCGAGGGCGGTCTCGCGGGACGCATCGGACCAGGCGCTCCAGCTCAGGCTTTGTGCCGGAAGTCCGCGCCGGTGACGATAGAGCGCGAGGGCATCCAGCATGCCGTTGGCCGCCCCATAGGCCGCCTGACCGGGATTGCCCAGCAGACCGCTCGCCGACGAGACCAGCATGAAATGTTTTACGGGATGCCTGGCCGTGAGGCGGTGGAGGGCCCAGCCGCCGAGGATCTTGGGCGCCATCACGGCGCAGACACGCTCGGCGGATTGCTGATGCAGAACCCCGTCGTTCAGTATGCCCGCGGCATGGAGAATACCGGTCAGGGGCGGCCAGTCTTGCGGCAGGCTGTCGAGTAACGCGGTAAGGGCAGGCTCGTCGGTAATATCGACGCTGCCGACCTTGACCTCTGCCCCCTTCGCGCGCCATTCCGCGATCCGCTCGGCGGCAGCGCCGGACGGCGCGCTGCGGGAGTTAAGCGCCAGATGGCGTGCCCCGCGCTCTATCAGCGCTCCGGCCATGAGCAGCCCAAGCCGCCCGAGGCCGCCGGTCACCAGCCATGTTCCATCCATCTCCGGTGCTGTGTCCGGTTTCGGGAGAGGCTGTGGCTCCAGCCCCGGCGTGAGCCGATTGGGGGCGCCGTTATCGAGGCGCCAGACGATCTCGTCCTTCGGCTCGGCGGCGCGGATCTCGGCAAACAGTTGGGCGGCGGCTTGCTTGGCGTTGCCCTCTAAATCGATGAGGGAAAGACGCCAGTCCGGATGTTCATGCCGCAAGCTCCGCCCCAGCCCCCAGATCATCGACTGGAGCAAGCCGCCGCCCGCTTCGGGGAGCGGCGCATCGGCCATCGCGAAAGCCTGCCGGCTGACCAGAGAGAGTTTGAGCGGGCGCGTGGCCTGCGTGGCCAGGATCTGCACGAGACCGGTCAGCCGGGTGCCAAGATCCGTGAGGGCTCCGGCGATTGCCTGCATATCGCCTTTCAACTGATCGGGCGCGGCGATATCCAGAGGCCAGAGACAGATGATGTTGAGGAGGCGCTTGCCCGCCGGAAGCGTGTCGGGGGCTGGTCCCGTGATGACGGTTACTGTGTCGCCCGTCGCTCTGAGAGTATCGGCCAGCCTTTTCGCCGTCCCGATCCGGTCCGCGAGCAGCAGCCAGTCGGCCGGGGGACGATGTTCGTCCGCTACCTGTGAGGCCGGCGTCCAGCTCGGCACGAAGCCCCATTCCTCGACCGGAACGGCTGTCACTTCCGCATCGGAAACGGATGGCGCAGGTTGCGGGGCACCTTGGGCAAGAGCCTTGCGCAGCGGTGCGGCGGCATCGCCGGTCTCGGGGCGTGGCGGCAGGGCGCAAGGCTGCTTCCGGAACGGATAGGCCGGAAGTTCCGGTGCGGCCCACTTGTCCGTGCCGTCATGGAAAGCCGCCCAGTCCGGCGTGATGCCGGCAGTGTAGAGCGCCGCCAGGCAGCCGGTGAGTGTCGCCCAATCTTCCGCGCCATCGCGCAGGCTGGGGAGCCAGAGGGCGTCGGCCACCGGAACGCATTGCGCGCCAAGGGCGGTCAGAAGCGGTTTCGGGCCGATCTCGACAAAGACGCGATGACTGGAGGATAGATTGGCCATGCCATCGGCGAACCGCACCGCGCCGCGCAGATGGCGGGTCCAGTAATCCGCGTCCGGCGCGGTCTCCATAAACCGTCCGTCGAGATTGCTGACGAGCGGGATCCGTGGGCTGGAGAAGTCAAAGCCGGACGCGATCTTGCGGAACGGCTCCAGAATGGGGTCGATCAGGGGCGAATGGAATGCATGGGAGACCGGCAGGAACCGGCTGCGGAAGTTCGCGCGCTCCAGGCCTTCCTGAACCCGGGTGAGGGTTTCGCGCCGTCCGGACAGCACAACATTGCGCGGCCCGTTCACGGCGGCGATGGAGATGTCGTCGGGACAGGATGCCGCGAAGCCGGAGACCTGTTTCTCGTCCGCCATCACCGCCAGCATGGCGCCGTCGAGGGGCAGGCTTTGAATGAGACGGGCGCGTTCAGCGATCAGCCGCAACCCCGTCTCCAGATCGAAAACATCGGCCACACAGGCAGCCACATATTCCCCGACACTGTGTCCGAGGAGGGCGGCAGGCTGGATCCCCCAACTCCGCCATAAATCGGCCAGCGCGTATTCGAGGGCAAAGAGGGCGGGCTGGGTGTAACGGGTTTGCGCCAGCAGCTCGGCATCCTTGCCGAACATGACCGAGAGCAGGGAATGGTCGAGCTGTTTCGCCAGCAGAGCATCGCAGCGGTCGAGTGTCGCGCGGAAGCCCGGATGAGCCTCATAGAGGCTCCGTCCCATGTCGAGATATTGGGAGCCCTGGCCCGTGAAGAGAAAGGCGACGGATGGCGCGTTGACCGGTATCCGCTGCCCCTGTTCTTCGCCGGCGGAAATGGCTTCGAGCTGGTCGGCAAAACCATCGATGGTCCCGGCAGTGAGTGTGAGGCGGTGGCCCAAATGGGACCGCCGTGTGGCCGCTGCGGCGCACAGATCCTCCGGCGTGATGTTCGGAGTGTGGCGGCACAGGGACGCGTAACGCTCCGCAAGATCCCGCAATGCAGCCGGGTCGCGGGCGGAAAGCGCCAGCAGGTGCGGCTGGCGGGCGGCGTGTTCTATCGGTTGAGAGGTGTGTGCACGCGCCGGGGCGTGCTCCAGAATCACATGGGCATTGGTTCCGCCGAAGCCGAAGGAACTGACCGCCGCGCGTGCGCTGTCCGGCAAGCGCTTCGGGACCTGCGGGATCTCGAAAGGAGACCCGTCGAGTTTGATCAGGGGATTGATCCGGTGCAGGTCCGGTTGCGGCGGCACTTCACCGTGTTGCAGGCACAGGACGGCTTTCACCAGACCCGCAATCCCGGCGGCGGCTTCAAGGTGGCCGATATTGGCCTTCGCGGAGCCAAGCAGGCAGGGGCGGCCGTCTGACCGCGCCCCGCCGAGAGCGCCTTGCAGGGCGCCGACCTCAATGGGGTCGCCGAGGCGCGTTCCGGTGCCGTGGGTCTCAACAAAGTCGATATGCGTGGCATCCAGTCCGGCGGATGTAAGCGCATCGCGAATGACGCTCTGCTGCGCCTGCGGGTTTGGAGCGGTGAGGCCGTTGCTGCGGCCATCCTGGTTGATCGCCGAGCCGCGGATCACGGCCAGCACGCGGTCGCCGTCACGTTCTGCGGCGGCGAGTGGCTTCAGCACGACCATGGCGCAACCCTCGCCGCGCACATAGCCGTCGGCATCGGCGGAGAAGGTTTGGCTCCGCCGGTTTGGCGACAGCATGCCCGCGCGTTCCAGGGCGAGGTGAAGATGCGGGCCGCCGATGATGTTCACGCCCCCGGCAAGTGCCAGCTCACACTCTCCACTGCGCAGACTCTGGCAGGCCTGATGCACGGCGACGAGCGAGGAGGAGCAGGCGGTGTCGATGGCCATGCTCGGCCCGCGCAGGTCGAGCTGATAGGACAGGCGATTGGCGGCGATGCTGAAGGCCAGGCCGGTGCCGCTATAGGCGTTCAGGAGGTTTTCCGCATCGCCCCGGCTGAATTGATCGAAGGCGAAATCGGCGGAGGATATTCCGACGAACACCCCCGCACGGCTGCCTTCCAATTGGTCTGCCGGCATTCCGGCATGTTCCAGTGCGTGCCATGTCACTTCCAGCAGGAGACGTTGTTGCGGGTCCATGCTGCGCGCTTCGCTCTCGGCAAGGCCGAAGAAAGCGGCGTCGAAACTGTCGATCCCTTCGAGGAAACCGGCCTCACTGCCGGGAAGACGGGCGTCGGGGCGCACAGCACAGCGCCCGTTGCTGAGGAGGTCCCAAAAATCATCCGCGTTCCCGGCGCCGGGCAGGCGGCAGGCAAGGCCGACGATTGCGATGGGTGATTGCTGATCGGGCTCCCGGCTGGCTGGTCGGGGCGCCGGAGAACCCTCGGTGCCGCTCAGCCTGGTGCCGCTCAGCCCGGAACCGCTCAGATGGTCGGACAATGCCGCGATCGACGGATATTGCCAAAGCAGGGTCGGGTCGATGGTGGGGCCGCCGAGATGATCTTCCAGGGCCGCGATCAGGCCGACTGCAGAGCGGGAGTCGAGGCCGAGTTCCGCGAACGGAGCCTGCAGATCGATCGCGTCCGATTGTAGCGACAGCATGCCGCCGAGTTGATGGCGCAGCCAGTTTCGAAGGCCGGGGCCGTCTGGGCGGCTGGTCTCTGTGACGGGAGAGGTTTCCCGGCGCCAGCGGGCGATGCAGTGCAGCTTGTCATCGAGATAGGCCTGCCTGCAGGCCCGGCGCTGCACCTTGCCGCTGGATGTCTTCAGAATCTGGCCGCGTTCGAGGATCAGGATCTCGGCAGTTGCCAGGCCATGGCTCCGGGCCACTGCCTGACGGATGCTCCGGAAGGCAGGCTCCCAGTCCGTCGTGCCCCGTCCGGCTTCGGCAAGGATGACGAGCTGTTCTTCGGAGCCGTTCTCCACCGAGAACGCGGCGCAATGTTCCCGCCGTATCTCCGGGCTGGCTTCCAGCACCGTCCATTCGATATCATGGGGGTAATGGTTTACTCCGGCAACGACGATGAGATCCTTCAGGCGGCCGGTAACATGCAGGGCGCCATCCTTCAGGAAACCGAGATCGCCTGTGCGCAGGAACATGCCGGCTTCCGGGCTATCGGCAAGGCTGGCTTTGAACGTGGCGTCTGTTTCTTCCGGCCGCCGCCAGTAACCGAGCCCGACGCTGGGGCTGGAAATCCAGATTTCGCCGACTTCATCGGGCGCGCGACTGTTCCCGGTTTCGGGGTCGACGATCCGCAAATCTGTTCCGGGCCGGGGCACGCCGCAGCTCACCACCGTCCGCGTCGCGCTATCGGGCTGGCTGCCGTCGGCGGGCAGCACGCGGTTGTGCTCCAGCGCTCCGGCATCGAGCCGCGAGATATGCGGGTTTTCATTGTGGGGGCGGGCGGTGACAAACAGCGTGGCTTCGGCCATGCCGTAAGCCGGATAGAAGGTTTCGGCCCTGAAGCCTTGCGGGGCGAATGTCTCGGTGAAGCGCCGCAGGGTATCGGCCCGGACAGGCTCGGCGCCGTTGCCTGCAACCTGCCAGCGGGACAGATTCAGCGCGGCGCGCTGTTCGTCCTTTATGCGCTCAAGGCAGAGTTCATAGGCGAAGTTCGGGGCATGGGTATGGGTGCCGCCGAACCGGTCGATCGCCTCCAGCCAGCGGACGGGCCTTTTAAGCAGGGTAAGCGGAGAGAGGACGTAACAATCCGCGCCGCTAAAGAGGGGCTGCAGCAGGCCTTCGACCAGACCGTAATCATGGAAATAGGGCATCCAAGTGATGCAGACGCTGTCTTCACCACACCCGAAGCCTTCCTGAAGATAGGCCAGGTTGGCGAGCACGTTTTCGTGGGACAGCATGACGCCGCGCGGACTGGTGGTGGAGCCTGATGTGTATTGCAGATAAGCCAGGCTTCCGGCCGTGATGTCGGGCAGTTTGAACGATGTCTCTTCGGCGGGCGTCAGCGTATCCGTGGCGATCCAGTGCACATCCGGCAGGGCCTCGCTCAGGCGGGCTTCAAGATCCTGCCGCAGACCGGCGGTGGTCAGAATGACTTCTGCTTCCGCATCCGCGACGATGCCTTGCAGGCGGGGCAGGGAATGCTTGAGCCGCACCCCGTCCGGCGGCGGGACCGGAACCGCGACGATGCCGGCATTCAGACACCCGAAGAATGCGGGAAGAACGTCGAGCCCGGGCGGATACAGCAGCAGTGCCCGCGCGCCCTCTGGCACCCGTTCCCGCAGCTGGTTGGCAACCGCGAAAGCGTGCTTCCGAAGCGTCGCGTAATCAGCCGTGTCCGCGACATCCCGGCCATCCTTCAGGAAGTGATATTTGCCTGTTGAAGATGCCGCCCGCTGGTCCAGCAGGGTTATGAGGGTGTCAGGTGTTGATGGCACAACACCGCTCCATGTCCAAGAGAGTCATTTTTACGTCCCTGTTAGAGACCGGAACCCCCGTCCATCGTTCTGCCTGTGCCGTATTGGCTGGCGGGGTGCTTGTGGTGTTCCGATATTCCTGTGATGCAATCAATGCGAGTATATGCATATAAGTTTGCTCATCACAAGAGGTGTGATTTGTGATTTTTTCAAAAATTTTCCGGGTTAAATTCTTTGCCTTATCAGTGTGAAGGCACGATTTCGGCTAAAATTTTTGAGCGCTTAATGGTTGTGTTTTCTGGTTGCGGCTTGGTGGGGAAAGATGCTCTATAGGGTGAATGAATAATATATTGCTCAATTTGAGGTGGTGTCTCGCTGATGTCAAGCTGGGTCTTCAAGAGTGAGTGGAGCCGGGGAGGCCGAAACTTGGTCCTGAGCTTGGGGCATGACGAAATTCTGGTCTGGTTTTTCAGGCCGGACATTGTTGAGGATCGCCATCTTGCGGCGTTCGGACAGGTTCTTGATGACGCGGAACGCGCGAGGGCTGGGCGTTTCCATTTTCCCGAGGACAGCAGGAGTTATTGCTGCGCGCATGCGCTCGGCAGATGTGTGCTGCAGGCGGCTACCGGAGTGCCGGCGCGGGATATCCGTTTCCGGGATAATGCGCACGGCAAGCCGGAGCTTGACGGTGAGCCAGGTGTCTCGGGGCTCCGGTTCAATCTTTCGCACACGCGGGGGCTGGTTTGTTGCGGGATTACCCGGAACCGTGATCTCGGCGTCGATGTCGAGTGCGTCTCGCGGGATGTTGATGTCGACGATTTGGCGCGCCGGGTCTTTGCGCCGGAGGAAGTGGCCTCTCTGCAGGGGCTCGCAGAGGAGGCACGCTGCGAGGCCTTCTATTCGATCTGGGTTTTGAAGGAAGCCTATACAAAAGCCGTCGGGCGGGGATTGTCGATTCCGCTGGATGGCTTCTCCATCCGTCTGGATCCGCCATGTATCGAGATCGGTGCGCTGTTGCGCGGCGATCCGGATGCCGGAAGCACGGATGAGTGGGATGTCCGTTTGATGCATCCGATGCCGGGATATGTACTTGCGGCGGCTGTTCGCGCGGCTCCAGGCGATGGGATGCTTTACCGGTTTTGCGAGATGACCCCGGATGCGCTGGCCAGCCTGTGCGGTGACCCGGACGGGGAGGAGGGCGGCCTGCCGATCCTTGACGGCGGCCAGGATATCTTGCCGAACATGCATGGAGGCTGAGCGAATGCGACTGGAAGCGATGTGCCGTTTGTCCGCTGTTTTCGGATTGGCTCTGCTCTTGCCGGCCGTCGATGCAGGCGCTGCATCGACGGCATGTTATCGCGCCGATATGCGGTACAGCATCGGGGCTACGGCATGCATCATGGGGACTGAAGCGAGATGCGTGTCTCGGGATGGCGTCTCCGGCTGGCAGGAGACGGGGGCCGGCTGCGGTTTCCGGATCGGGGTTTCCAGTGCCAAATACGGCTCTGCGGATTTCTGGTGCTCGGCAATGGGGCCGGTGGCGCACGCATGCAATGGACGCGGATCGTGCGTCGTCTCTCTGCCGGATATCGGAACGCAATGGTCAACCCTCGATGAGCGCAGGCTGATGCGCCGGAAGCTGGTCTGCGGCCCGCTCAACACGGTGCGCAAATATCTCTATATCGGCTGGTATTGCAGTGACGGGGATACGGCGCTTGGCCAGCCGGAAGTGGCGCTGCGCGATGGAGAGCGTGTGGTTCTCTCTTGTGACCGCTCGTCGGTGGGTGATCCCTGGCTGGAGTGAGGCGGGGCAGGCTTCAGGGAGGAGGCGGGCTTCAGCCGCGGCGCGTGTTGGTCACGGCAAGGAAAAGAAACATGAGGAACGGCGAGAACACGTAGGACAGGGCAAAGAAGCCCCAGAAGCCAAGGACGCGGTTGCGCCCGTACAGGCCGACCAGCGTGCAGGCGATAATGTAGATCAGAACCAGTGTCGCGAACGTAACGCGCGGTGACCAAATATATTCCACGCCTCATCTCTCTTTTGATCGGTTTCTGTTCAGGTGAATGCGTCGGGTGAACGTGGTGGATTTCAACTCGCCCGCGACCTATCGGCCGCGGGCGAGTTGGGGTGAGGCCCGTCAGGCCGCCTGTGTGGTCGCGGCGTTCGCGGCTTCCTTGGCGGCAAGGCTGCTCATGACTTTCTTGACCCTCGCCTTGACGTCCTCGGTGTTCATCGAGTTGACGTCGTTGTTCTGTTCGAAAATGTCGGCGAAGACGGTTCCGATGGCGTAGGTGACCATCCATGAATAGGCAGGCATCGTCGCCAGACCGAGCAACGGCCCGAAGAACGGTACGGAGCGGATCAGGCCAATGGTTCCGGCCTTCAGGGACGTGGGAACGAGGCTGCCCAGGACGGCGGAAATCACCGTCCGGCCGAGATTGCCGGAGAACTTCACCTTGTAGGTGTCCGCCAGCTTGCTCAGCATCATCAGCTGCACCGTGGCAAGCCCGGCAACGTCCACGGCGGCAACGGGGATGATGCCCACGCCGGCTCCGATCGCGCTGTAGGTGCTGATGATCTGGTTCGCCTTGAGCCTGTCCTGCTGACGCAGCTCGGTCTTCGCCTGCTCGTAATTGACGAGCTGGTCGGTGGCGGGTTTTTCGGTTGTGGGGGTGTCGGTGGGAGCGTTCATCGCGGAAGTTTCCTTTCTGTTGATCTGGTCAGTGTTCGGACTCTGCGCTTTGGCTTCATCCGTCTTCTCCGCGGTTATGTCGGTCGCGGCGCCTCCGGCCTGCTGGGTAGGTTGGCCGGGTTTACTTGTGCTGGCAGGCATTTCTTTTTTGAGTCCCTTCGCTGCTGTCTCCGGCGGATTTGAGGGGGCTCCGGGCTGGCCCGGTTTCTGCTCTTGCCCGGCTGACTCTTTCTTCAGCTTTTCCGCGACCTTGTTCGTGCGTTCGACTTTTCTCTTGAGGGCCTGTGTCTGCCGGCCGCTCTTTGCCTGGGGTGCTTTCTGGGCTTCGGTCTCGGCGTCGGCCGCCGTGCGGTGCGCTTCCGCTTCGTCGAGCGTTTTCTTTGTGTTTTGCGATTTGCGTTCCGCCATCCTGACGTCTCCCTTCAGCCCCGTGATTTCCCGTTTGAGTTCTTGAGGTTTTTTGTCTTTCTCAGTCACTTCGGGGCCTCGTTTTTGGTCAGGAAGTCGAAGCGCACGGGCGACTTCGGTGTTATCCGCAGAGGATCAGTTGCATACACTCTAAAGATGAATAATATTTTCTTACTCAAATAAAAGCATATTTTTTCAGGCTTGAATATATATTTATGCGTGTTCTGTGTTTCTGAATTTAACTATATGATAAAATTAATGAATTCCATGAGCCGGGCGATTTGAGTGACTGAGGCATGTAAATTCAAATCGAGTTCCTGCTCGATGGCGGGCTATTTTTGATTGATGTGCGGTTTTTGAGTTGATGGTGTTTTTGCCTGTTTCAGCGTGGTCGCGGGACGCATGTTCATGGTGAAAGGCTCGCCTTCTCTTGCCCCTTGAGACTCGCGCTGGGCGGGCTCCGAATCCGCTGTCGAGCTGTTCGGGTAGATGCCGTTACCCTCTTCGTCCGGCCGATTGGGTGTCGCTGCCGGGGGTATTGAGCGTGCCTCGAGAGCGGGAGCGGGATGCGCTCCCGGGCGTGCCTCCCCCTCAAACGGGTTGAGGATGATGGGCAACCCGTCCTTGCCTGAGCCGATGATGACGATCTTGCTGTTGTTCGAGTGCGCCAGCTGGAGAGTGGCATCAATGCCTTTCCAGCGAAGATAGGCGTCGGTTATGCCGTCGCTTACGATTCTCTGGAACTCCTGGATACCGCGCGCCTCAATGGCCTTGCGCTCGCTTTCCTTGCGCTCCCTGTCCAGACGGAAATTGTATTCCAGATTGACGTGAAATTGCTCTTCCTTGCGCTCTATCGCTGCCTGGACAAGGTGGGGGAGGGTGACGCTGCGGAACAGTACGTCCTGGAGGTTCACGATGGGCTCCGAGGCTTCCGGCAGTGGCGGAAGGTGCCGGGCTTTGCGTTCTTCGCTTTCGCTGGAGAGGACATCTCGTGTCACCTGCACCAGCTGTTCCCGCGCGACAGCAAGGATCGCCTTTTCCACGTCCTCGCGGTTCGTGGAATAGAGATGAACGGGGGAGTATTTTGCCGCTTCAGCCCGGGCGATGGCCCCAATTTTCGGGATCAGCACCGTGTTCAGATAGTCAGGGCCGAGATACTTGTGCAGGAGCCCGATCAGCCTGCGGGAGATCCGGAAGCGGAATGTGATGTTGGCGCCGATGGCCAGGCCGTTGGCGGATATGATGTCGTAATCCTCGCTCACCCGTTGCATCCGCGCATCATACGGAATGATTCTGTTCCATGGCAGTGCCAGCCGGTTGCCTTCGCGGTAGAACCGGTCCGTCACCGTCCCGTCGTCGAACCGTTTCCAGAGCACGCCAACATAACCGGCGGGAATGGTGATCATGATGTTCGGGGCAAAGTAGGTCAGGATGAACGCCGCGATCATGAAGGCCACGGTTACGCCCGGCAGATTACGCGTCATGAAGTTTCTCAGGGCTGCCATGGCCGCATTTCCCTCACCAGCCTCTCACTGTGTTGCCCGACTCAGAGCGTCTGGTACGCGCGCCTGTGCCCGTCTGTGTGCGCCGGACTGACTCCCCGCCGTCACCTGTCGTCAGGGATGTTTCTGAATATATGTATGCTCAAGATTCCATATGCAACTTTTAGGTCGTAAATTTGAAGATAATAAATTTATTGGAGTTTTCTGGATGCCGTAGCCCGCTCTGGAAACGGGGATGGCCATCATTATTCCGGCCATTCATTCATCCTGCGACGCGGGAAGATCCACGAAGCGGCCTTCGACCATGTGCAGCCGGCGATCCGCGATGTCGAAATATTGATCGTCATGGGTGACGGCGATGACCGTCTTACCCTCCCGTTTCATCTCGGGCAGGATTTCGCGATAGAATTTGCGCCTGAATTGCGGATCCTGATCGGCGGCCCATTCGTCGAAAATATAGATCGAACGGTCCTCCAGCAGGCTGACCACCAGGGCCAGCCTTTTGCGCTGACCGGTCGAGAGATCGATCGTCGAGAATTCGCCGGAGATCAGCTGGGACTTGTCCTGGATCTCCATATGTTCCATCAGGCGCCGGGCCTTTGTGCCATCCCCGAGGTCGACGCCGTACAGGCGCTTGAAGAGATGAAAATCGCCGAAGATGATCGAGATCATGTTCCGGTACTCGTCGTAACTCTCCGGCCCGACCAGCCGGCGGTTGACCTCAAGGCTTCCCGAGACCGGGTAATAGAGTCCCGCGAGGATCTTGATCAGGGTCGATTTCCCGGAGCCATTGCCGCCGGTGATGAAAATCATCTCGCCCTTGCGGATTTTCAGGTCCACGGGCCCCATGACAAAGGGGGTATCGATCTTCGGGTCGTTGTAGTGAAAGCTGACCTGTTTCAGCTCAAGTGTCTTGAAGGAGGGGCCGAGGAGATTGGCCTGGTGCTCCTTTGACTTGCTGGCGGCTTCACTCAGGGTCTGGTCGAGACGCTCGATGTTTTCGGCGGCCGAATTGGCGTTCGCGAAGATTGCCATGAAGTTGACCAGAAAGCCGATCGGGCCGATCAGGAACAGGGTCGCCGTCGCGGTCTTGATGACGACCTCTGGATAGTTCGTGCTGACGCTTTGAAAGAACTTGCCCAATTGCGGGACCAGAAAAACCATGGCGGCGACTAGGAAATAGAACATCGTCTGGGACAGGATGAAGCTCTTGGCCACACCGGATTGGCTGTGTTTCTTTTTGTCGGTTGCCCGCTCGGAGATCTGCTCCAGATCGGCGAACAGGGCGTCACTGCGGGCCTTGTTGATCCGGACCTCCTTGAAGCCGCTCAGAAGATGGGTGAGGAGATCGAACAACCGGTTTTCCTCGGCGGCCGCTTCCTGAAGTTCGGCATTCAGACTCTTGAGATTTTTCGCATAGAACCAGGTCGCGGCCAGGGTGAAGGCCACGCAGACGGCGAACGCGACGCGCGAGAGCCAGGCGATATAGAGCAAGGTAAAGAGGGTCAGGATGGCGGATTGCGCCCCGACGACAAGGGATTGCGCCGCCTGGGACAGGGTCAGGGTATCTTTGTTGATACTGGAATAGATGAACGAACGCCCGATCCGTTCCAGGGGAATGAGGTCGGCTGTACGGATCTTCTCGATGAGGCGTATGCGGAGCTTGTGGATGATCTCTTCGACTTCCCGGGTCGAGGAGATCATCACCGTTCGCTGCGCGAGAACATAAATTCCGACAACCACAAGAAAGATCGACAGCTGATGGGTGCGCCGCTCGTCATCGAGTATGGCGGCATCGCTGGCCGCAAGGTTGATCACCGCAAGAACGAGAGCATTGGCGAGCCCCGATACCGCGGCAAGAAAGGCAAAGCTGAGCCAGGAGGCGCTCGATTCCAGTCGTATCAATTTGATCAGGTTCACAATTCATTTCCAGCGAGAGTTCTGCCCGGAGTCATCGCGTCGATCCTTGTCATGGGAGGGTGTCAGCCGGAATTAGACGCCGCTACCGATGGTGGTGCGGTGAGTTCGGTGTATGAGTGATGTGCTATTTATTGATGCAGTAATTTTAATTAATTCACTCATTGAGTGAATATATATATGTGCTCGGATTGTGCGTTTCAATCAGGAAACCACACAGTCATCCGCAAGATCTCAAATGCGGCGGGTGTGCTCGGCGGGGCATTTGGGTGGTATGGGATCATCCATGGGGAAGCAGCCGTTCGATATCGCAAACACGACGGCATGAGACCGGCCAACTATATCTGAGGACCCCAGCCGTATGGCAGCGATCCCTTTATGTCAGCGGGTCCGGATCAATGCATCCAGCATGGTGACTCCGGTGCCTTCTTCTCTGACCAGTACCGGATTTGCCTCGGCTTCCTCGATCCGTTCGTCCAGCGCGAGCAGGGAGAAGGCAGTAACCGCTTCGGCGAGGGCTTCGAGATCGCCTTTCGGACGTCCCCGGAACCCGCGCAACAGCGCGAAACCTTTGACTTCTTCGATCATCTCCCGAGCTGTCTCGATGCTCAGGGGCGCCGGGCGGACTGCGCTGTCCTTGTAGATTTCCGTCATCACGCCGCCCATGGCGACAGTGACAACCGGTCCGGCGACGGGATCGCGGGAGAGGCCGATCAGGGCTTCTCCGAGCCCGGTGCAGAGTTCCTGCACAAGCACGCCGGTGAGCCTGAAGCCCGGGCGATATTGTTCTGCCGAAGCCTGCATATCCGCTATCGCAGTAACAAGTTCGGCGCGGTTCTTGATGCCGACACGGATGGCGCCTGCCTCGGTCTTGTGCGGCAGGTCCGGGGAGACCAGTTTTGCGACGACGGGGAAGGCTACGGGAAAGGCTTCCGGGACCTCCTTGTCAGGGTCAAGCACGGTCTGGCCGGGCCCGGTAAGTCCGAGGCTGCGAAAGATGGCGCCGGCGGTTACTTCGTCCGCCATGCCGCCTGTCAGCGCATCGATCTGCTGGCGCGCGGCATCGGGCAGGCCGCCGGCAGGCGGAGAGGACGGAACGGCGCCCGTCATCAGCATGGCGATGGTTTCGGCGCAGCTTTCGACCGTGCGGAAGGTCGGCACGCCGCCGGCTTCGAGCAGGCGTATGCTGTCCGGCGCGTGCGGCAGCGGGAAGGCCAGTACCGGTGCGGCATCCGCCGGTGCCTCGGCGACGGCATCGGCAATGGGTTTGACCGCGAGTTCCGGGTCGAACTGGGCGGAAGAGCCGATCGCCACGATCAGCACGCCTGTTTCCGGGTCGTTGATCAAGGTGGAGACGGCTTCTTTCATCACCTCGTAGCGGGCGCCGGCGAGGGTGACATCGACCAGCTTGCCATGGCCGCACGGGATCTTGCGTTCGGCGAAATGGGCGCGGGTTGCGACGCTCGCTCCGGCGATGGTGACGCCGCGCGCGCTGAGCTGGTCCACCACCATGGCGCCGCCGCCGCCGGTCGTGGCGATTACGGTCGCGCTCTTCGGCCGGCCGGGCTTGAGGCGTGCTCTGAAGAGGGCGCCGGGGGCTTCAAGCAATGTCTCCAACTGGTCGGCCTTGCGGATGCCGAAGCTGCGCAGCAGCGCGTCGGCGGCTTCGGTCGAGCCGGTGAGGGCGCCGGTATGGGAGACCGAAAGCGCCTGGCCTTCTTCCGATTTTCCGATCATGTAGGCGACCACGGGCTTCTCCGCCGCGTGGGCCTTTGCTGCGAACCGGCCGAGGGCTTCCCTGTCACGGATGGTTTCCATGAAGAGCAGAAAACCGTCGATTTCCGGATAGTCGACCAGGATTTCGCCGATTGCGCCGATGCCCGACGCGGCTTCATTGCCGACCGAGACGAAAGTCGAGAAATCGATGCCGCGTGCCGCCCCCCGGCTGAGCAGGGTGCCGATGACGCTGCCGCTCTGGGAAATCACGGCGAGCCGGCCACGGCCAATTTCGGCGGCCCCGAAAGCTGCGTTCGTTGTCGCGGCAAAGCCGGAAGGCGTATGCACGACGCCCATGGAGTTCGGACCGATCAGCAGCATGCCCGCCTCCCGGGCGATGCGCTGAACCTCCGCCTGACGCCGTTCTCCTTCTTCCCCGGCCTCGGCAAAGCCGTCGGCGAGAATGGCGACAACCTTCACGCCCGCCGCCGCGCAATCCTCAAGCGCGGCGATGGCCGGGTCGGCATCGACCAGGATATAGGCGAAATCGACTTTCTCCGGGATGGCGCTGACCGATGGCCAGGCTTTCTCTCCCAATACGGTTTCGCGGGCGGGGTTTACCGGATAGATCCGGCCTGCATAGCCATGGCGGCGCAGGAAACGCATCGGGCGCGCGGTCAGCTTGCCCTCCGAGTTAGAGGCACCGATCAGGGCAATGGAGGCCGGAGAGACGAGAGCGCCAAGCAAGGTGTCGCGCATGGGTTTATTCCGATCAGGGCAGCAGGGGCAGGGTAACAGGGGCAGATCAGGGTCAGCAGGAACGGATGGTCCGGGAGTGGGTTCAATCATGCCGCGCCACCTGAAGCGATGACAAGCCGCTCTCCCGTCTGACAGAATCATCCTGCCAACTTTTCCTCATCACGGTAAAAGATTAGACAGACAGAACAGATGAGACGCTAAGGGAGACGAACAGGGTGGATTTACAGGCGTTGGTGAACGAGGCCTTTGCACGGCATCAGTCCGGGCGCCTGAAAGAGGCGGCGTTTCTCTATCGTAAAGTGCTCGCCGTGCATCCGCCGATCCCGCTTGTGTTGTCCCTTGCCGGTGACGCAGCGACGTCCGGCGGCCATCCGGCATCCGGTGCGGCCCTGCTGAAAAGGGCTCTCGTGCTTGAGCCGCGTAAAAGTTCGTTCCATCAGCTTCTGGCCTTTGCCGAGGCGTCCCGGGGAAATCTTGAACAGGCCGGGGAGCATTACGCTGCCGCCGTGAATTTCGATCCGCTGAATGTTTCGGCGATGAGCGACTGGGCTAACCTGGTGCGCTCCCGGCATCCGGACACGGCCCGGAGGCTGGCCCGTAAAACCATCCTGCTCAATCCGGAACTCCCCGGGCATCTGAAGCTGCTGGCGGAGATGACGGTCACGGGTGACCGGTTGGCCGGAGCGCGGCTGATGCGCCGGGTGACTTGCGGTAATCCGATGGATGCGGATGCTTGGAAAGCGCTCGGTCTGGTGGCGCAGGCGGATGAGGATAATGAGGCCGCCGATATTGCCCTGAAGCGCTCAATCCTGCTTGCACCGCGTGATGCGGTCGTCTGTGCCAGGCTGGGCGGCTCCTTGTCCCGGCAGGGTGCGCACCGGGAGGCACTGCTGCTGTTGCGCCTGTGCGTGATGCTGGATCTGGCGCGGGCGGACAGTTGGCTTGCCTATGCAGGCGCGCTGCATGCGGAGGGTCAGTCAACTGCTGCTGAAACCGTGTTCCGGAGATCCCTGGCTCTGGAGCCGGCAGGGTTGTTCGCACTCCAAAGCCATCTGGTGATTCTGGCCAAGGAGGGTGTGCCTGCCGACCGGATCCGGGCCGGGTATCGCCGGGTTCTGCGCGCCGATCCGAAAGACGCCCGGAGCTGGGCTAATTTCAGCAAATTCCTGCTCGATCAAGGCGCATATTATGCGGCCGCCAAAGCGATCAAGAGCGCGCTTGTCACTGGCGGCCCGGACCGGGACATGCTCGTCGGGCTGGCCAATGCGTACCGGCAATCGCGGCAGCACCCGCTGGCTGAGCGTTCTCTGCGCTGGGCCCGTTCAGCCTTTCCGGAAGACCGGACGATCCAGTCCGGTCTCCTCATGGGGCATAATTATGAAACTGGTGTTTCCGCGCGGTCTCTCTATCTGGATCACAGGGCATGGGCGGAGAACTGGGCGCCGGCCGAGGAGCCGCTGGACTATGATGTGGACCGGACGGCCGAGCGCCGGATTCATCTCGGCTTCGTCTCCCCCGACCTGAAGCGGCATCCGGTGGGGTTTTTCCTGCTGCCGGTACTGAAGCATCTCACACGTAAGCAGTTTCGGATCTCGGTCTATTCCGATGCCGGGAAGGGCGATCTGTTCACGCAGGAGATCCGCGGTCACGCGGATCACTGGTTTGACGCAACGGGGCAAACCGACGACGTCCTGCGGGAACGGATACAGGAAGACAGGGTCGATATCCTGTTCGATCTTGCCGGTCATTCGGCCTCCAACCGTATGGGGCTGTTCGCCAGACGTGCCGCCCCCCTGCAGATGAGCTGGATGGGGTATGTCGGCACCACCGGTCTCGATGCCATGGATTATCTCGTGACCGACCGGTTCCAGACCCTGCCGGGAACCGAGGAGTTTTATTCCGAGCGCTGGCTGGTCCTGCCGGACGATTATATCTGCTTCCTGGCTGCCCCGACATCGCCGCCGGTCGTGCCGAGCCCTGTGCTCGCCAACGGCTTCATCACCTTCGGCAGCTTCAATAATCCGGCGAAGCTGACTGACGAAACACTGGATCTCTGGGCCGGGGTTCTTGCGGCCGTCCCGCAATCGCGGCTGCTGCTCGCCTATCGCGGCTTTGACGATCCCGGAATTCAGGAGGATGTCCGGGCCCGTCTGGGGGCGTCCGGAATTGCGTCGGACCGGGTGGAGTTCAGGACCTTCACTTATCACGAGGAATTTCTCGGCGGATACGGGCTGATGGATATCGCCCTCGATACGATGCCCTATTCCGGCGGGCTGACAACGTGCGAGGCGCTCTGGATGGGTGTCCCCGTCATCTCTCTTGCGGCGCAGAGTCATTTCGCGGGACGGCACTCACTCAGTCATCTGAGCAATGCCGGTTTTCCTGAATGGACAGTGGAGAATGCAGAGGACTTCGTTGCAAGAGCCATTGATCTGGCATCGGACGTTCAACATCTGGGCGAAACCCGCAAGACTCTGCGCCAGCGGGTCGCCGCATCGCCATTATGCGATCAGGAACGCTATGCGCGCGGTGTTGAAGCGCGGCTTGTCGAGGCATGGGCGGATTATTGCCAAAAACCTTGATGCTGAGTCCGGATCGTGAACTCCTTGAGGTTGGGTGGGTTTCGCCCGGTGGAGATGCCGGTGTTAATCGTTCATTCAGGATTACGGGATATCTCTGGGCATGCTGAAATGACGGTTCTTTTGTCGATTTTAGAGAGTCAGGGGAAATCGCGCCGTGCATACAAGCGTGCGGCGCGCTGGTGACGGAATGTCCGACGACGACGTGAATATTCTCGAGTTTCTCGTGGAAGACGACGACGTGCCAGGCCTTCGTGCCGAGCCGTGGAAAGTGCTCATCGTTGATGACGACCGCGATGTGGCGGCGACGACGATCCTTGTGCTGCGTGATGTAGAGGTCGAGGGCAGACCGCTTGATCTGCTTTCTGCCTACTCTGCCGAGGAAGCCAAACAGATATTGTCCGAGCATCCCGATATCGGCCTCGCGTTGATCGATGTGGTCATGGAAACGCCGAATGCCGGTCTTGAGCTGATCCATCATATTCGCCACGAGATGAGGAACAAGCTGATCCGGTTGGTCGTGCGTACCGGCCAGCCGGGACATGCGCCGGAACAGAGCGTCATCATCGATTACGATATCAGCGACTATAAAGAGAAGACCGAGCTCAGCGCCCAGAAGCTTTTCTCGCTCGCTTATGCGGCATTGCGCTCTTATCAGCAGTTTCTCGCGATGGAGCAGAACCGGCGCGGCCTCATAAAAGTGCTCCAGATGTCCACGGCCCTGTTCGAGAAACCGGATCTGGCGGAATTTGCCGACGGCATCCTCGAGAACCTCGATGTCATCGCGAACATGAACCGGACCCGGCGTGAGAAATTCGGGGCGCGTGGCGTTCTTGCGGTGGCGGACAGCAAGAACGCGGAGGCGAAGGATTTCGAAATCATTGCCGGAAAGCGCCGCCGTGACGACCCCCGAAAGCTGGCTGACCTGCCGCTTGATGCGGATGCCAATAAACTGGTTGGAGAGCTGGCTGGCCGTGGTCCGGGAATTCATATCGGCCGGACCGAAAATGCGCTGCTGACGGGGGTTGTCGGACGAAACGGGCAAACCAGCCTGCTTTACATGCCCGAGCTGCAGGGATTGAGCGGATCGGACGCCCAGATTGTCGATGTCTTCGTTTCCCAGGTTCTCACGGCCTTCGACAATATCCGGCTGCATGATCAAACCGAGCGTGCGCAGCGCGAAATCGTGCTGCGGCTGGGGGAGGCCGTTGAAACCCGGTCCGGTGAAACCGGGCGTCATGTCTCCCGGGTGGCACTCTATGCCCGTGAAATTGCGGACAAGCTGGGCTTCAGCCGGTCGGATTCCGAGCTGCTTTTTCGCGCGGCGCCCTTGCACGACATAGGCAAGATCGGCATCCCGGATGCAATTCTTTGCAAGCCTGGAAAGCTCGACCCGGAAGAGTGGCGGGTGATGCAGGAGCACACGACCATCGGCTACGAAATGCTCCGGTCGTCGGACATGCCTATCCTGAAGCTGGCGGCACGCATCGCGCTTGAGCATCACGAAAAATGGGCTGGTGGCGGGTATCCGCACAATCTCAAGGCCGAGGAAATTTCGATCGAAGGGCGCATTATCGGGCTTGTCGATGTCTTCGATGCGCTGACCTCGGACCGGGTCTACAAAAAAGCATGGTCAGTAGAAGATGCCGTGCAGCTCATTCGGGAAGAAAGCGGCCGTCACTTCGATCCAATGGTCGTCGATACTTTTCTGAAGAAGTTGTCCATCATGATCGACATCAGAATGAGCAATGCTGATTAGTCTTCCGTGTAAGGGCCTCCCGGCCACGAACATGGCGCACTGTCTAAGTATCAGATTGCCAAAAACGAAAGTATAATGCACCTTCATAAGAAGGTGTGCACTATGTTGCATGTACTTGTTGTGGCATGGTTGCCGCATCATTCTGGGAGGCTTGTGCAATGTTTAGAAGAATAACGACCCTTGCGGCACTGGGAGCATTACTGGCAGCTCCGGCGATGGCAGCCGACAAGGTCAAAATCGGTTTCGTCACCACCATCACAACGCCCGCTGGCGTTATCGGCCAGGACATGGTCGATGCGGTTAATCTGGCGATGGAAGATATCGGCGGCAAGATGGCCGGCCTTGATGTGGAACTCATCATCGAGGATGACGGCTTCAAACCTCCGGTCGGCAAGCAGAAGGTCGACAAGCTGGTGAAGAAGGATGAAGTCGATTTCATCGGCGGTTTCATCTGGTCCCACGTGCTGCTGGCCTCGAAAAAGTCAGCGCTCGATTCAGGCACCTTTCTGATCAGCTCGAATGCCGGCCCGTCTCAGCTTGCCGGTGAGCAGTGCGACAAGAATTTCTTCTCCACCTCCTGGCAGAACGACCAGACGCCGATGGCAATGGGCGAGGTCCTGAACCAGAACGGCGTCAAGTCGGTCTATATCATGGCGCCGAACTATGCCGCCGGTAAGAACATGATCGCCGGTGTCGAGCGGACCTTCAAAGGCAAGGTCGCCGGGCGCGATCTGACCAAATGGGGCAAGGACGCGCAGCTCGACTTCTCGGCTGAGCTGGCGAAGGCGAAAGCCTCCGGTGCCGAGGCTCTGTGGGTGTTCTATCCGGGCAAGGCCGGCGGTGCGCTGATCAAGCAGTACGAGCAGGCCGGCCTGCAGGATACGCTGCCGCTCTATACCGTCTTCACCGTTGACTCGATTGCCCTGCCGAAGCTGCAGGAAGGCAACCTCAAGGGCGTTCTCGGCTCCCGCAATACCCAGCATTGGGGACCGGATCTGGACAACCCGCAGAACAAGAAGTTCGTCGAAGGCTTCAAGAAGAAGTATGGCCATTATCCGTCCTTCTACGCAGCCCAGTCCTACGACACGATCTTCCTGATCAAGAGCGCGGTCGAAGCGGTGAACGGCGATCTGTCGAACAAGGACGGCATGCGTGCCGCCATGGAAAAGGCGGACTTCCCGTCAACACGCGGCAAATTCACCTTCGGCAACAACCACTTCCCGATCCAGAACTTCTATCTGCGTGAAGTTGTTGCGGATGCCGATGGTGTCTGGACGACCAAGATCGTCAGCACGGTCATGGAAAACCACCAGGACCCGTACGCAGCCGAATGCAAAATGTGATCATCCTGTTGGGATGACGGGGAATCGGCGGGGCTGAAGCTCCGCCGGTTTCGGTTTTCGCCTTTGGCGCAAAAATAAAGTTCAAGTGGGGCTGCTGGGTGGACTGGGGACTCTTTACAATTCAGATGCTGAACGGGGTGCAGCTTGGCGTGCTCCTGTTCCTGCTCGCCGCGGGCCTGACGCTGGTCTTCGGCATCATGGACTTCGTGAATCTGGCGCATGGTTCACTCTACATGATGGGCGCCTATTTCTGCGCGACCCTGGTGCAAGTCACGGATTCCTTCATCCTTGGTGTCATCCTGGCGCTGCCACTGACAGCCTTGCTGGGCTGGATCGTCGAGCTGATCGTCGTCAGGGCGCTCTACACGCATGACCATCTGGATCATGTGCTGGCGACCTTCGGGATGATCCTGTGCTTCGATACGGCCGTGGATTTCATATGGGGGCCGACCGGCATGGCTATTCCGCTGCCGGAATTCCTCGACAGTCATATCGACCTCTTCGGTGGCCACACATTCCCGGTCTTCCGGATATTGATCATCGGCACCGGGCTTGCGGTTGCCGGGTTCCTCTATGTCATGGTGACGCATACCAAGATCGGCATGCTGATCCGGGCGGGTGCTTCGAACCGGACCATGGTGATGGCGCTCGGGGTTGATATCGGCAAACTGTTCGCGCTGGTCTTTGCCGTTGGTGCCGCGCTTGCGGGGCTGGCGGGCATGCTGATCGCGCCGATCACGGAAGCAAGCATCGGCATGGGCAACGAGATCATCATCGTCGCCTTCGTCGTCATCATCATTGGCGGTATCGGCTCGATCAAGGGCGCCTTCGTGGCCGCCATGCTGGTCGGCATGATCGACACGATGGGGCGGTCCTTCCTCGATCAGTTGCTGAAAGTTTTCATGTCGTCCGAGAGCGCCGAGACATCGGCGCCCGCCCTGTCCGCAATGGCGATCTATATCCTGATGGCCATGGTGCTGGCCATCCGGCCCCAGGGCCTGTTCCCGCCGAAGGTGCGTTGAGCCATGACATCCTTGTTCAGAACGGGCCTTCCGGCCTTTGTCATGGTCGTGGGGCTCGGGTTCCTGGCCCTGCTGCCGCTGCTCGCGGAATGGGTCGACAATATCTTCCTGATCGACCTGTTCATGCGCCTGATGATCCTCAGCATCGCCGCGGTCGGTCTCAATCTGATCCTCGGCTATGGCGGGATGGTCAGTTTCGGCCATGCGGCCTATCTGGTGATCGGCGCCTATGCTGTCGGTATCCCGGCCTATTACGATATCTATAATGGCTTCCTGCAATTCGCCATCGCCATTCTGGCGGCGGCGGCTGTTGCACTGGTAACCGGCGCCATCGCGCTGCGCACCAAGGGTGTCTATTTCATCATGATCACCATGGCCTTCGCGCAGATGGTGTACTTCACCTTCGTCTCGATCGAGGAATATGGCGCTGACGACGGTCTGACCATCAACATGCGCAGCGAGTTCGCCGGCCTGCTCGATATCGAGGACAATTTCACCCTCTATTATTTCGTGCTGGCCTCGCTGGTCGCGGTGCTCGCGCTGGTCTACCGGATCGTGCATTCCCGCTTCGGCATGGTGATCTCCGGCGCCAAGGGGAACGAGCGGCGGATGCAGGCCATCGGCTTTCCGACCTACCGGTATCGTCTCGCCTGCTATGTCATCTCCGGCGCGATCTGCGGCTATGCGGGCGCGCTGCTCGGTAACTTCACAAACTTCATCACGCCGGAAATGGGCGACTGGGTGCATTCCGGCGAGCTGATCTTCATGGTCGTGCTCGGCGGTGCCGGAAGCCTGTTCGGGCCGGTACTCGGCACGGCGGTCTTCATCCTGCTGGAGGAATATCTCTCCCGCCTGACCCAGTATTGGCACTTTCCCTTCGGCGCCATGCTGATCCTAGTGGTGATCTTCACCCGGGGCGGCATTAACGGGATGTTCCGCTGGCTCGGTGCGAAATCCGGCATCGGAGGACGGTCATGAGCGGCGCGTTTCTCGAGGTTCGAAACCTCTACAAGAGCTATGGCGGAATCGCTGCGACGGATCATGTCGATCTTGATGTCCGGAAGTCGGAACTGCATGCGATCATCGGCCCGAATGGTGCCGGCAAGACCACGTTGATCGCGCAATTGTCCGGCGAGATCGACCCGGATGGGGGCACGATTCGCTTCGACGGGCGGGACATGACGAACACGCCCGCCTACAGGCGTTCGCTGCGGGGGCTTGCCCGGTCTTTCCAGATCACCAGCCTGATGCTGGGCATGACCGTGCTTGAGAATGTCGCGCTCGCTGTTCAGGCCCACGCAGGCCATTCCTTCCGGTTCTGGCGGGCGGCCCGGAAGGACCCGGCGCTGACGGAACCGGCGATGGCCGCGCTTGAGGCTGTCGGGCTTCAGGACAGGGCGAACGATATCGCCCAGGCCATGTCCCATGGCGAGCATCGCCAGCTCGAGATCGCCATGGCTCTGGCGACGAACCCGGTCCTGCTGTTGCTCGACGAGCCGATGGCGGGGATGGGGGTGGAGGAATCCCAGCGCATGGTCGAGATCCTGCGCAGCCTGAAAGGCGAGAAGACCATGCTCCTGATCGAACACGACATGGACGCGGTCTTCGCGCTGGCGGACCGGATTTCGGTGCTGGTCTATGGCCGTGTGATCGCGACCGGGACACCCGAGGAAATTCGCGGCGACGAAGCCGTGCGCCGGGCCTATCTCGGCGATGAGGTGGCGTGATGCTGAGAATTGAAGAAATCGAGACATTCTACGGTGCCAGTCAGGCCCTGTTCGGAATGACCATGAAAATCGGCTCGAACGAGGTCGTGACGCTCATGGGCCGTAACGGCATGGGCAAGACCACGACCGTGAATTCGATCATGGGCATCGTGCGGCCTGCTTCGGGCCGTATCGTCTTCGAGGCGGACGACATAACCCGTGCACCCGCATACCGGATCGCCCGATACGGCATCGGGCTGGTGCCGGAAGGCCGCCAGGTTTTTCCTAACCTCAGTGTGCGCGAGAACCTCGTGGCGACCGCGGCGAACCGGTTCAATTCCCGCGACCCATGGACGGTCGAGCGCGTGCTGGCCATGTTCCCCGAACTGGAAGTCCGGATGACCTCGATGGCGAACCTGCTATCGGGCGGTGAGCAGCAGATGCTCGCCATCGGCCGGGCGCTGATGACCAACCCGAAACTGCTGATCCTCGACGAGGCGACCGAGGGTCTGGCCCCGCTGATCCGTCAGGAGATCTGGAGCTGTCTGGAGCGCTTGAAGAAGGCCGGCCAGGCGATCCTTGTCATCGACAAGAATATCGACGATCTGAAGCGGATCGCAGACCGGCATTATGTGGTCGAAAAGGGTCAGGTCGTCTGGACGGGCACGACGGCTGAGCTTGATGAGAACGCGGCGTTGATCCAGGAAAAGCTCGGCGTTTAAGCGATCTCTTCAATCGTTCTCCCGGACTTGATCCGGGACCTTTGTGATCACAAGGCTCGCCTCACGTCGAAAGGTCCCGGATCAAGTCCGGGAAAACATTTATCTATAGAGGCCGTTTCACGCCCTCTTCCGGATTCCCGCTTCCTGGAACATCGGCACCAGAATATCCACCAGCTCCGTGATCATCGCGTCCGTGTGGCGCGGCGTTGGGGTGAAGCGCAGGCGCTCCGTTCCCGTGTCCACGGTCGGGTAGTTGATCGCGGTCACGTAGATATTGTGATCGTACAAAAGCCGGTTGGAGAATTCCCGGGCCTTGGCCGCGTCGCCGACGAGCAGCGGCACGATGTGGCTTTCCGACGGCATCACCGGCAAGCCCGCATTGGCGAAGGCTTCCTTCAGGCGGGCAGCCTGCTGCTGCTGCATTGCCCGTTCCTGGCCGCTTTCCTTCAGGTGCCGGATGCTCGCGGTGGCCGCGGCGGCGACCATGGGGGGAAGGGATGTGGTGAAGATGAAGCCGGGCGCGACGCTGCGGATATAGTCCAGCACATGGGCCGGGCCGGCGAGGTAGCCGCCATGCACGCCGATGGCTTTGCCGAGCGTGCCCTCGATCAGGTCGACCTTGTCCAGCACCCCGTCCCGTTCGGCGATGCCGGCGCCGCGCGGCCCATACATACCGACCGCATGCACCTCGTCGAGATAGGTGATCGCGTTGAATTCATGCGCGAGATCGCAGATCTCCTCAATCAGGCCGATATCGCCATCCATTGAATAGACGCTCTCGAAGGCGACCATCTTATGGCTTTCGGGATCGGCGGCTTCCAGCAGGGCGCGCAGATGCGCAAGGTCGTTATGCCGGAAGATATGCTTGCGGGCCTTGCCCTTGCGGATGCCCTGGATCATCGAGGCATGGTTCTTCTGGTCGGAGAACACATCCATGTTCGGAGAGGCGCTGAGCAGGGTCGAAAGGCTTGCCTCGTTGGCGATATAGCCGGAGGTGAAGAGCAGGGCGGCTTCCTTACGGTGCCAGTCCGCCAGCTCGTCCTCAAGCGCGACATGGTAATGGCTGGTGCCGGAGATATTCCGGGTACCGCCGGCGCCGACGCCGGTCTGCTCCACCGCTTCGTGCACGGCACCGCGCAGCACATCGCTCTGCCCCATTGCCAGGTAATCGTTCGAGCACCAGACCAGAACCTGTTCCACGCGGCCGTCCCGGTGATGCTTGTAGTAGGGAAACTTGTCCGCCTGCTTTTCCAGATCGGCGAACACGCGATAGCGGTCCTCGGCCTTGATCCGGTTCAGCTCGTCGCGGCAGATATCGAAGAGGTTCACAGCCTCTCTCCCGGTTTTGTACGGCTTCATTCTGGCGCATTTTTCGACCGATATTAATGATCCAGGTCAAACTGTACGCTCATGGCTTGACTGATATACCGGATTCTGGCTACTTTTCGCGCGATATGTTGACGCACACACACCTCGGCTTCGCGCTACGACTTAGGATCCCGGCTCTTTAGAGAGTCCGGGTCACGTCGCTCGTCTATGCTTGAGCCGTGCTGATGCGTTGCCGATGGATCACCATCCCGCTTCACACAATCGAACAGAGACTCTTCTCCGTCGGCCTTTTTGAGGGCACGGTTCGAAGGACGCGCGCATTCAGGAATAGAATTTGAATGTTGAAAAACGGGCTGGCGCCCACGGGAAAATGCGCCGCCCAAGGGAGTTGAAGTGATGAATCACATGCCGATCGAAAAATACCGCGCCTATGCCCGGGTCGATCTGCCGGACCGGACATGGCCCTCGAAGATCATCGACAAGGCACCGATCTGGTGCAGCGTCGATCTGCGGGACGGTAATCAGGCGCTGGTCGATCCGATGGACAGCGCGCGCAAGCATCGGATGTTCAAGACGCTGGTCGAGATGGGCTTCAAGGAAATCGAAGTCGGCTTCCCGAGCGCGTCCGATACTGATTTCAATTTTGTCCGCGAGATCATCGAGGGCGGCCTGATCCCCGACGATGTAACGATCCAGGTGCTGACCCAGGCTCGCGAGCATCTGATCGAGCGGACCATCGAAAGCCTGATGGGCGCCAAGAGCGCCATTGTCCATCTCTATAACTCGACCTCCGAGCTGCAGCGCCGTGTGGTGTTCAATGCGGACCAGGAAGGGGTCAAGAAAATCGCCGTCGAAGGCGCGATCATGGTCAAGGACCGGCTGGCCCGGCTGGAAGAGGCGGGCACCCGGGTGCGGCTGCAATATTCCCCGGAAAGCTTCACCGGCACCGAGCTCGACTATGCGCTGGAAGTCTGCGAGGCGGTGATGGATGTCTGGCAGCCGACGCCGGAAAATCCGGTGATCATCAATCTGCCATCCACGGTCGAGATGTCGACCCCGAACATCTATGCGGACCAGATCGAATGGATGCACCGGCATTTCACCCGGCGGGATTCCATCATCCTGTCCGTCCACCCGCATAATGACCGGGGCACCGGCATCGCGGCGACGGAAATGGCGGTCATGGCCGGTGCCGACCGGGTGGAAGGCACCCTGTTCGGCAATGGCGAGCGGACCGGCAATGTCGATCTGGTGACCCTCGGCCTGAACCTGTTCACTCAGGGCGTCGATCCGGAGCTGGATTTCTCCAACATCAACGGCCTGATGGAGACGGCGGAATATTGCAACCAGCTGCCGATCCACCCGCGCCACCCCTACGCGGGCGAACTGGTGCACACGGCCTTTTCCGGCTCGCACCAGGACGCGATCAACAAGGGCATGCAGGCGATCCGCAAGGCGAACGATCCGCATTGGGAAGTGCCGTATCTGCCGATCGATCCGCAGGATATCGGCCGGGATTACGAAGCCATCATCCGGGTGAACAGCCAGTCCGGCAAAGGCGGGGTGGCCTATCTGCTCGAAACGGATCACGCGATCAAACTGCCGAAGGCGGCGCAGGCCCATTTCAGCCAGGCGATCCAGAAGATCACCGACGCCACCGGCAAGGAGATCAACAGCGAGACCATCTGGTCGACCTTTGCCTCCGAGTTCATCGAGCAGCCGGACGCACCGTTCAAGCTGGTGTCCTTCTCCTCCAGGTCTCTGGAAGGCTCGAACGAGCGCGAGCACATCACGGCGGTGGTGAAGCACAAGGGTAAGGATCAGGTGGTCGAAGCCGAGGGTAACGGGCCAATCTCGGCCTTCGTGAACGGCCTCCGCAATACGTTCGGCCTGAACTTCCGGCTAAAGGACTATACCGAGCATACCCGTTCGGTCGGCTCCCGGGCCGAGGCGGCGGCCTATATCGAGCTGAACGTGCCGGATGCGAATGGCCGCAGCGTCTTCGGTGTCGGTATCGATACCTCGATCACCATGGCGCCGATCCGGGCGGTGATGAGCGCGGTCAACCGGATCTAGGTACAGGCGGACAGTCTTCAGCGGCGCGGTCATGCATTTGGCCGCGCCGTTTTGATTCAAGAGCCTGCAGTCAAACTTGGCAGGAGACGGTTTGCTCCCTGACCTCATGCCGCCATATGATGAGGCATTGGCGCGGTCCTGCCGCGTTGCGTCTTGACCGGAGAGTCAACTGGATCCGCAACTTGAAATACGCCGCTACGAGTGGTGCGAAGTGCCGAGGCAAATCAGTAACGGGCATATGGTGGTGGCGATCGGCGATGTGCATGGTCGGGCCGATCTGCTGACGGGACTTTACGAGGCACTGGCCGAGGACATCGCCCGGCTGAAGCCGGAGCGGGTGACGGCCATCCTGCTCGGCGACCTGATCGACCGGGGGCCGGACAGCCTGGAAGTGCTCGGCCTCGCGCTGGGCGGCCTGAGCGCTTTCACGAAAAGACCGGTCGAGGATATCTGCCTCCTTGGCAATCACGATTACTGGCTGCGGCAGGCGGTGGACGGCACTCTGGAGGATGACGACCTCCGGTTCTGGGGCGCCAATGGTGGCGAGGAAACCTGGCGCAGTCTCGGCATCAGCCGGCTGGTCGGTGCCCGCGACATGATCATGCAGACCCGGCGCCGTTTGCCGGAACCGGTGCTGGATTTCATCAAATCCATGTCGGTCACCTACCGGGTCGATGATTACCTGTTTGTCCATGCCGGGATCGACCCGCGCCAGCCGCTCAACGCGCAAACCCTGAAGACGCTCTGCTGGATACGCGATCCGTTCCTCAATCCGGAGGTCTGGCCGTTCGAGCTGACCGTCGTGCATGGCCACACGGTCGAGTGGAACCATGGCGAGCCGGAGGTGCATGATCATCGCATCGGCATCGATAGCGGCGCTGTGAATACCGGCGTGCTGACGGCGCTGGAGATCAATTCGAGCCAGATGCGCTTTATTCAGGTCTGGGACGGGAAGGCTCAGGAGGAAGACAGCCGCCGGGCCGGTTAGCGCTTCAGGACCAGCACATTGCCGGTCAGGATCATGGCCGTGCCGCCGACAATGATCGCCGTCAGCTCCACGCCTTCCAGCACGGTCGAAATCAGCAGCGCGATCACCGGCACCACGGTGAAGATATAGGCCGCGCGCCCTGGGCCGATCCGGGTGACCAGGCTGAAGAACATCAGAAAGGCAACGCAGGACGCCGCGATCCCGAGATAGAGCAGGGAGCCGATATAGCGCAGCGACCAGTCGATGACGATGGGCAGGCCGCCCGCCAGCGCCAACCCGAATCCGATACCCGCGCCGCCAAGCGCGCCCCAGAAGTTCGTCGCGAAGGGCGGCACGCCCGCCCGCTGGTTGCGGGCGCCGATCACGGTGCCGACGGCGGTGCCGAACGATGCGCCAAGAGCCCAGAGCATGCCGAACAACAAGGTCGAGCCGTCCGAAAGATCGGCAAGATCCGGTGCGACGATCAGGCCGAGCCCGCCGATGCCGATCACCATGCCGAGGATGGCGCGGGGACGTACGGTCTCCCTCAGCACAAGGAAACCGATGATGGTGGCGAAGATCGGCGATGTGGACAGCGCCAGTGTCGCCACGCCGCTCGGGATATAGGTCGTGGCGTTATAGAAGCAGATGAAATTGAGGGCGAAAAACGTCGTCGCATGTACGACCAGCCAGGGCACGTCCGTGCGGCGCACCCGGAGCGGCGTGCGTGTCACGAAGATCACGGCAAGCATGGCGACAGTCATCAGCAGCATGCGATAGCCGACAGAAACCGGAATCGGCACGATACCGGCCTGCAGAGTTGTGGCAAACGCGCCCGTGGCCCAGATCAGGGCCGTGCTGACAAACAGGAACAGAGACAATCAAGGGTCCAGACGTGCGGAGGTAAGAGCCAGTATCAGTTAGCCCGCACTCATGGCTTCACTGCAAGGGCGACGGACACCAGCAGCAATATCGCCATGACGATATTGAAGGCCCGGCCGATTTTCGGCGACCGGATGAAACTGGCGAACACACCGCCGAACACCAGCCAGGTGCCGTTCACGAACAGCATGACGCAGGTCAGGATGCCGAGCTTGAAGAGCGTATCCATGATCGGGTCCGTCTCGATCAGCACGTTCCCGGCATAAAGCGCGGTGAACACCGTGTAGGCCTTCACATTCGTCAGCGACAGCCCGTAGCCCGGGATAAAACCCGGCGCGGCGGCCCCCGCGTCACCGGTCATGCCCGGCGGCGGCGCGGTGGCGATCTTGTAGGCGAGATAGAGCATATAAAGCACCGCCGCACCGACCAGAACCGGTCCGACCCCGGGCAGGGCAAGCAACAGCCCGGTCACCCCGGACGCGGTCAGGCACAGCACGGTGAAGACCCCGGCATAGATCCCGAACAAAAACGGCAAACTGGCCCGCACCCCGAACGCCGCCCCGTTCGCGGTGACAGCGACAATGGCGGGACCGGGACTGCCCATCAGCGGCAGAGCCATGGCGAGCAGAGCAAAGATACTGTCGAGTGTCGGTGTCATTCTGAAGGCCCTCCCCAGGTCCCGAACCGATCTTCTTTTGAGTGTATTCTGACGGGTGAGTGCGCGTCGATAAATGGTGTGCCGGGAATGAATGCCGGAGTGAATGGCCCCTAGTGGGGCTGTGTCGAGGGGGATCATGCGTGTGGTCGCGACCGTGCCTGTCTAGCGTGTCGCGTGGGTGTTATGAGGAAGTGGAATTAAGTATCGTGTCCCTCTCTTCCGTTGAGCGGGAGCGGTTGAACGCACTTCTTCTTAGCGATCAGCGTGAGAAAGGGGCAGAGCCATCCAACAGTGGTCTTTGAGCGCGTTTGTGGGGAAAGCGTCTCTCATAAACGTGAGAGTGCTTACATGGAGGGTGACTTCAAACAAAAAAGATATTGACCCAATCATGAATATAGCGATTTTGGCAATGACGTACTCGCAGGTGCCGCGAGGTATATCGCGATGGAGAAATTCCATGAAGAAAGCAGCGGTCGTCATCGGACTTTTTTGCGCACTTATGAGCGCCTCAGTCACTTTGGCACAATCACTAACAGGCCCGCAGAAAAATGCTGTCAGGTCTTCTAATAATTATTTGAGAATACAAGGCTTTTCCCGAGATGGCCTCATTGAGCAGCTGTCGTCTCCATACGGCGATGGCTACAGTGTGGCTGATGCCACAGCAGCGGTGAACAGCCTATCGGTTGACTGGAATGAGCAGGCAGCAAGATCTGCTCAGCAGTATCTTAGTATGATGGGGTTTTCGTGTCGCGGGCTGATTGAACAACTGTCTTCGGATGTTGGAGATAAATATACGATCAGTCAAGCATCCTACGGCGCGAAACAAGCTGGAGCTTGCTAATACTTCCGGTCAGAAATAGCTTTCACCGCCGCAACATGGTGGCGAGTGGGGCTGGGTGAAGAAAACCGCTTTGAGCCTCACCTTTATTCTGAGCAATTAAAGGGACGCACGCCTTATCTCACGTGTCTCCAGAAATCTCCAAATTCCGGGTTACCAAGTTAGTAATGAAACCTGATCTGGGCTATTTCCAGGCTTTGCTCATTGCCTGAACCAGTCACCCGATAGACCATAGGGTCTTCTTTTGTGATCCGGCGTGACCACCATCCGCTGAGATCGCCACGCAAGGGCTCGGGTTTGCCAGAGCCCGCGAATGGCGTGCGCTTGCACTGCTTGATCAATTCGTTGATGCGGTTCTTGAGCTTGGAATTTGTTTCGACCCAGTGCTGATAATCCTCCCAGGCTTCAAGAGACAAGACAACGACGGCTTCTCCCTTCTTGCGCGTGACCACGACTTCCTGCTTGTCGTGTATTGCGCGATCCATCACGCTTTTGAACTGGGCGCGAGCATCTGAATAGTTCATGACGTCCATTGTCCGTCTCCTTTGCTGACTATAATATGTACGGATCAAGGGGCGGTGTGTTGGACTTTTTGTGCGGCCATTCCCGGAATTATGAGAGCGCACGCACACGTTCACCAAAATTGTCATCCCGGACCTGATCCGGGACCCAGAGATCGTAGGGTAGTGTCCGGTTTCCCTGGATTCCCGCGTGCGCGGGAATGACGGAGATTGAATGGGGGCGTGGGAGTACGGTGCACCACCTCACACCGGCAGGACCGCGCTTTCCTTCGGTGACTTCAGAGCGATCACCGTCTGGCTTCTCGTTACACCCGGCAGCAGTTTGATGCGGTTCGAAATCACGTCTTCCAGCGCATCGTTGGAGCGGGTGCGGATTTTCAGGAGGTAGGACCAGTCGCCGGTGACGTGGTGGCATTCGAGCACTTCGGGCATATCCATGACGGCTTCCAGGAAGGCTTCGTTATGGACGCTCCAGTCGATCAGCACGGAGACATAGGCCAGCACTTCGAGGCCGATGGCTGCAGGTTCCAGAATGGCGCCGTAGCCCCGGATAGCGCCGGCGTTTTGCAGCTTTTTCAGGCGCTCGTTGACGGCGGAGACGGAGAGGCCTGCATGGGCGCCGATATCGGCATAGGCGGCGCGGCCGTTGTTCTGGATGAAGGTCAGGATCGCGCGGTCGATGGCGTCGAATTTCGGCTCGCTCATCGCGCGGCTCCCGTGGTTGCCGCGAGGGGGGCATAGAGCGCGCGCTCACCCTTCACGCCGCGCAATTCCATCCGGGTCAGCAGTCGGGTCTGCTCCGGCAGCAGCTCGGCGATGGTTTCGGACAGGATGATGTCGGTGCCAAGTGAGCGGCAGAGGCTCTCCATCCGGCTGGCCTCGTTCACGGCGGGGCCGATCACCGTGAAGTCGAGCCGGTCACGGGAGCCGACATTGCCGAACATCACCTCGCCCAGATGCAGCGCCACGTTGAGGCCCATCGCCGGGCGCTCCAGATCCGCCTCGGTCTCGGCCAGCGCATCGACGGCGGCCAGGGCCTCTGTCGCGGCTTCCAGGGCTTTTTGCGCGACTTCCCGCTGCATGCCCGGCTCGAACGGGAAGATGGCGAGGAAGCCGTCGCCGAGGAATTTCAGCACCTGCCCGCCGGCCGCGTCGACCGGCGCCAGCATGGCGTCGAAATAGCGGTTCAGCGCCGAGACCATTTCCTCTTTCGAGACGATATCGCTGACGCTGGTGAAATCGGACAGGTCGGCGATCATCAGTACGGCGTTCAGGCTTGCCGCCATGCCGCGCCGGATCTCGCCCTTCAGGATGCGTTCGCCGACCAGAGGGCCGACATAGGCATCCAGCAGGTTGGCCGCGATTTCCTGATCGAGATGGGCCTGAATGGCCGAGGTCAGGGCCGGCACGATGCTGTCGATGAAGGCGATGTCATGGTCGGAGAAACCATCCGGGTGGCGCGTCAGCCATCTGAGCATCGCGCCGCAACTGCGCTCCCCGTCGCGGATCAGGCGTAGGGCTTCCTTGCCGCCGAACATACAGGCGTAATAATCGGTGAAGCCTTCCGCCTGAAAATCCGTGAGTGCGGGGAAATCCAGCTCCGCGTCAGGTCCCGCAAGCCGCCTGCGGAAACGCATCGTGCCGGTCGCCATCATGTGATGCAGCGGGCTTGCCTTCCATTCGTCCGAATTGCCGTCGCTATAGGCGATCTCGTGCCGGTGGCCGGACTGCGGCGCGTTCTCCGCGCGGTCCCAGTCGAACATCAGTGAGCCGGTCTCGGGATGCAGCGTGTACATCGCCACCCGGCAGCGGTCGAGCGGCAGTCCGGCTGCGACGATCCGCTCGGCGGTCGCCGCCAGCAGCGCCTCGTTCGGGGCTTTTTCCCATGCCTGATAGATCAGCCACTGGATGAGTGCCGTTGCTTTTTCGTCCGGGATCGCAGGGCTTGCGAACATGATCTTCTTTCCTCGCCTCGGGCGGCCACAGAATGCAGGCTCCAAGCACTTCTGGCAAACCCGGCGCGGCCTTGATAAAGGGTGTGGATGACCTCCTCCGAGCGCGAGATCCGTATACCCTCCTTGCCGAGCCTTGTCCTCGCCCCGCGTTTCGCGGTCTGGCTCGGGACGGACGGTGATCTGGAACAGATCAGCCATGAGGAAGCGGCCGGACGGTTGCGCTCCGGGCCGTGCCTCGTCGCCCATGCCCGTGCGATATCCCGGCGGCTCCGGCTTGACGGAATCGCGGCGGTCGACGTGCTCGAACTCTTCGCCTTTGTCCGCCCTGCCCAGTTCTGCCTGCCGACACCGCGCGGCCTTGCCGAGGCCCTGATGCTGGCGCCGCCGCAGGATCATGAGGATGAGGCGCTGATACTGTCATCCGCCGCTGCCTCCCTGCTGGCGGAGCTTGCCGACAAGGATCGGGACCCGAGCGCCCGCCCGATTGCCGAGACCATGCGCAATTGCGGCTGGGCCTGGGGAGATGCGGTGCTGCATGCGCTGGGTGCCGGGGAATTACCGCCACCGGGCCCGGTGCGTCCGAGCGGGCTGCAGGTCTGGCGCCGGCTGGAGGAATGGTCCGAGCATGCGCCGGAGCCGCCCGCCGGTAACAAGCCCGTGGGCGATACGGAAGCGCGGGAACGGCTGGCGGCCTTGCTCGGCGACGGAGCGGAAGCCCGGCCGAGCCAGGCGGACTATGCCTCCGCCGTCTCCGCCGCTTTCATGCCGCGCGAGGAGGAACGGCGCCCGAATGTTGTGCTGGCGGAAGCGGGCACCGGCGTCGGCAAGACCCTCGGTTACATCGCGCCCGCCAGCGTCTGGGCGGAGAAGAATGAGGGTGCGGTCTGGGTCTCCACCTACACTCGCAACCTGCAGCACCAGATCGATGGCGAGCTGGACCGGCTTTATCCCGACCCGGTTCGCAAGGCGCTGAAGGCGGTGGTACGCAAGGGGCGGGAGAATTATCTCTGCCTGCTCAATCTGGAAGAGGCGGTGAACACGCTGCCGACCATGCCGCAATTCGGCACTGCCCTCGGCCTGATGGCGCGCTGGGCGGAGGTGACGCGGGACGGGGATGTGCAGGGCGGAGACTTCCCGGCCTGGCTGGCGGATCTGCTCGGGCGGGGCCGTACGGTCGGGCTGGCGGACCGGCGCGGCGAGTGCATCTATTCCGCCTGCCCGCATTACTCCAAATGCTACATCGAGAAATCCGTGCGCCGAGCGCGGCGGGCGGAGATCGTCGTCGCCAATCATGCGTTGGTGATGATCCAGGCGGCGTTGGGCGGGATCGACGACGGGGCACTGCCGACCCGCTATGTGTTCGACGAGGGGCACCATGTGTTCGATGCGGCGGACAGCGCCTTCTCCGCGCATCTGACGGCGATCGAGACGGTGGAGCTGCGGCGCTGGCTGGTTGGCGCCGAGGGCAGGCGCTCCGGCCGGGCACGCGGGCTGAAAAAGCGTGTGGAGGATTTGATCGCCGATGACGAGACGGCGCAGGAAGCGCTTGAAGCGGTGATGCATGCGGCGCGCGTGCTGCCGGGCGAGGGCTGGCTGACCCGGATCGCCGAGGGCGAGACCAAGGGGGAGACGGAGCGCTTTCTGGCTCTGGTGCGCACGCAGGTCTATGCCCGGACAGAGCAGCCGGACAGCCCCTATTCCATGCAGACGGATACCCATCCGCCGGTGGATGGCCTGCTGGACGCAGCGGAAGCGCTCGACGCCGCTCTGGCGCGCATTCTGACGCCTTTGAAGGAGCTGAAGAAGCGGCTAGAAAACCGGCTGGACGAGGATGCGGAGGATCTGGAAAGCACCATGCGCCTGCGCATTGAGGCCGTCGCCCGCTCTCTGCAGCGGCGCGGCGAGATGACGCTCGGCGCCTGGCGCGACATGCTGAAGGCCTTGGCGCACGAAACTCCGGCGGAATATGTCGACTGGCTGGAGATCGACCGGAGCGACGGCCGGGATATGGATCTCGGGCTGCACCGGCACTGGATCGATCCGGGGCGCCCCTTTGCCGAGGCGGTGGTGAAACCGGCCCAGGGCGTGGTCATGACCTCGGCCACCCTGCGGGACGGCACCGGCAACGATTTCCGCGACTGGCAGGCGGCGGAGGAACGCACGGGGGCTGTCTGGCTGGACGCGCCGGCCGTGCATGCGGCTGTTGCCTCGCCGTTCGATTATCCGTCCCGGACGCGCGTCTTCATCGTCAACGATGTGCGCAAGGACGACATGGCCCAGGTCGCGTCGGCCTACCGGGAGCTGTTCCTTGCCTCCGGCGGCGGTGCGCTTGGCCTGTTCACCGCGATCCAGCGTTTGCGCGAGGTGCACCGGCGGATCGGCGGCGCCATCGACGAGGCCGACCTGCCGCTGTATGCCCAGCATGTGGACGGGCTCGATCTTTCAACTCTCATCGATATTTTCAGGGCTGAGGAGCACGCCTGTCTGCTCGGCACGGACGCGGTGCGGGACGGGGTGGATGTGCCGGGCAACGCCCTGCGCCTGATCGTCTTCGACCGGGTGCCCTGGCCGCGTCCGGATATCCTCTATCGCGCCCGCCGGTCGGCCTTCGGTGGCGGCAGCTATACGGACATGCTGACCCGGCTGAAGCTGAAGCAGGCCTTCGGGCGTCTCGTGCGCCGGGCGGACGACCGGGGCGTTTTCGTGCTACTCGACCCGATGATGCCGACACGGCTGCTCGGGGCGTTCCCGGAGGGTGTCGAGGTGCGGCGTTGCGGCCTCGCCGAGGCGGTGGCGGAGACCCGTGCCTTTTTCGGGACGGCACCCGTTCCAACACCGTCAGTTGACGCGGACGAGGTGCCGTTTTAACCCCATAATCACTCAGTAAAGCTGTCTTCCCGGATCGAGTCCGGGATGACGAACAAGAATGTTGGGTGGAGGAATAAGGCGTGTCGGAATCAGTTGACGCAGTGGTGATCGGAGCGGGTGTGGTCGGGCTTGCGGCGGCGCGGGCGCTGGCCATGGCGGGGCGCGAGGTGATCGTGCTGGAACAGCATGACCTGATCGGCTCCGAGACCAGCTCGCGTCATTCCGAGGTCATCCATGCCGGCATCTATTATCCTCCGGGCAGCCTGAAAGCCGATGTCTGTGTGCGCGGCAAGAAAATGCTCTACGAGTATGTCGAGAGCCACGGCGTGCCCTACAAGAAGCTCGGCAAGCTGATCGTCGCCACCTCCGAAGACCAGATCCCGGCCTTGCAGCAGATCAAGGAGCGGGCGGCGCAGAACGGTGTCAACGACCTCGAATTCCTGTCCCACAACGAAGTCACCGCGCGCGAGCCGGATCTGCGGTGCGTCACCGCGCTCTGGTCCCCTTCGACCGGCGTGATCGACAGTCATTCCTACATGCTGGCCCTGCAGGGCGATCTTGAAGAGCATGGCGGCATGATCGCTTTCCTCTCGCCCGTCGAGGGCGGCAGGGTGACGGAAGATGGCATCGAGCTGCATGTCGGTGGGGAGCACGGCATGGCACTGACGGCGAAGACCGTCGTGGTCGCCGCCGGACTGCACAGCCAGAGCATCATGCGCACCATCGAGGGTTTTCCGGCGGACGCGATCCCGGCGCAGCATTTCTGCAAGGGGAATTACTACCAGCTCACCGGCTGCACCGCGCCGTTCAGCAGCCTGATCTACCCGGCCCCGGAAGCGGCCGGCCTCGGCGTGCATCTGACCCTCGATCTCGGCGGGCAGGCCCGTTTCGGCCCGGACGTGGAATGGATCGACGAGATCAATTACGATGTCGATCCGCGCCGCTCCGACAGTTTCTACGCGGCGGTCCGGAAATACTGGCCGGGTCTGCCCGACGACAGCCTGACCCCGGCCTATTCCGGCATCCGCCCGAAAATCCAGGCCGAGGGCGAAGCCGCCGCCGACTATATGATCCAGGGGCCGGATGAGCATGGTGTGCCGGGACTGGTCAATCTCTATGGCATTGAATCGCCGGGACTGACCTCGTCGCTCGCCATTGCGGAAGAGGTGATGGGGCGACTATAAGGCGAGAGATATTCTATGATGATTACCTCTCTGTTATATCGGTCAAAATGACGTAATCATTATGAAGAAATGTGACGGCGTTTTTTTGTGTTAAGCATATAATTTTTGATTTGATTAAGGATTGATGAGTTGAGGCCGGTATCCAAATCAAACCTTGATAAACTTCATGCCGAATTGTTTTTGCAGCCTGGAGATGTTGTGTTCGATGTTGGCGGAAATGTTGGCCGAACATCTGAAATTTATGTCGAGCATGGTGCCGGTAATGTCCATGTATTTGAGCCGGAGCCGGCTCTGGCATCCGACCTCTCCAAGACTTTTTCGGATAATGAAAAGGTTACCGTGCATGCTTATGGTCTGGGGATAAACGACGGCTATTATCGGTTTTTTGTAAGTGAAGAGAATTCAGGGTCGCACACACTTTCCCGATCGTTTGCGGAAGCCCTGGACGAGGCCCATGGCCACGTGAAACCGCGTGAGGAAGTCTTGGTTCGCATTAGGCCCCTGGACAGCCTTGATCTCGACAGAATGGATTACCTAAAAATCGATACAGAAGGCTCTGAGTTCGACGTTCTTGAAGGAGCGCGTGAAACACTCAAAACTAGGCCGCCGAGGTTTGTTCAGGTCGAGTGTTTTCCTGTCCCTAATTTTGGACGATTTCGCAGCACGATTTCTTTTTTGGTGAATCATTTCAAATATGTATGGGCGCCAACGGTTACCAGTTGCGGCTTATATGAAGCCAATGATGCCAAGAATTGTTTCAGTAAACCCGGCTTTCTTGATACCTGGTTGCAGGATGGAAACCCTTTAATCTGCGCATCTAATACTGGTCCTGCCGAGCTCGTGAAGCATCCTCATCCCTATATCACTGTAGTGGCTTGACCGAAGCGGCTTCAATCTTGAGCTTCATCGGGACGGGCGTATAGTGGCTCCGCGGCTCCGCACTCCCTCCCGAGGATTCCAATGACGTCCGTTTTCAAGGATATGGCGCACTCCCCCTACTGGTGGGATGCCGCGCCGAGGCCTGTTTCCGAAAAAGTCGAGCTTCCGGGCCGGATTGATGTCGCCATCGTCGGCGCCGGGTTTTCCGGTCTGCATGCCGCGCTCGTGCAGGCGCGGGCGGGGAAGTCGGTCATGCTGTTCGAGGCGGGGCGGCTCGGTTATGGCGCCAGCACGCGCAATGGCGGGATGGTCGGCCCGAGTTTCCACAAGCTCGGCGTGCTTGGCATGAAGCAGGCTTATGGCGAGGAACGGGCAAACGCGATCCTCCGGCAGAGCCTTGGCTTTGTCGAATTCCTCGACGGCTTCCTCAAGGAAGAGGGCATCGAGTGCCAGTTCCGGCGCAACGGACGTTTCCGGGGTGCCCTCCGGCCCGAGCATTTCGACACCATGGCGCGGCAGCTTGAAACATTGCGCACGGCCTGCGGCGTCGAGGGACACATGGTGGCGAAGGCCGATCAGCGCGAGGAGATTGGCTCCGACCTGTTCCATGGCGGGATCGTTTACAATACCGATGGCGGTCTTCATCCGGGGCTCTATTTCGACGGGCTGGTGGAATGCGCCCGCGCCGCGGGCGTGACGATCGCAGCCGAAACACCGGTGACGGGTGTGGAGCGGGTTACGGACGGTTTCAATATCTCCTGCCCACGCGGCAGCATTCGGGCCGAGCAGGTCGCGATCTGCACCAATGGATATACGGGGGACCTGACGCCGCAATTCCGCCGCCGCATCCTGCCGATCCGCACGGCGATGATCGCGACGGAAGCGCTGCCCGCCGAGGTGATGGACCGGCTTTTCCCGAAAGACCGGGTGACCGGGGACAGCCGCCGCATTGTCGCCTATTACCGGCGTTCCCCGGACGGCACCCGCGTGCTCTTCGGCGGACGAGCGGCGAGTACCGCCGACAAGCCGCTGGTGAATGCAAAGCTGTTGCGGCGGCAATTGATCGAGGTCTTCCCTGAACTGGAAAGTGTGAAGATCAGCCACAGCTGGTCCGGCCTCGTCGCCTATACCTTCGACCATGTTCCGCATCTGGGTGAGATGGACGGCCTCTATTACGCCATGGGCTATTGCGGCTCCGGTGTTGCCCGCGCCAGCTTCTTCGGCCGCAAGCTCGGCCTGAAGATGCTGGGCAGCGAGGAGGGGGCAACGCCGTTCGACGATCTGCCGTTCAACGGGCGCCCGCTCTATAACGGTACGCCCTGGTTCATGCCGGCGATGCTCGCCTGGCACCGTGTGGCGGACAAGCTCGGTCTCTGAGTGAGGTTGTGGGGCTTACGCGGCTGCGGTCTGCCCCCAGTACGGGAACGGGTCTGGCAGGCCCTTTAGCGCCGCGAGATCGTTACAGGCATCTTCCGGCACCAGACAGGCATCGAGTTGAGCCTTCAGCATGGCCCAGTCTATACCGCAGCCAATGAAGACGATTTCCTGACGCCGGTCGCCGAAGGGGTCGGCCCAGTTCTCCCGGATATAATTCCGGAACGGTGCATGGTCCGGCCAGCGTTCCCTGGGGACCGAGGCCCACCATGTGCCGAGCGGGGTGCTGCTGGACAGGGCGCCGGCGAGGGAGAATTCGGCCAGCCAGTCCGGCCGGGTGGCGATCCAGAAATGGCCCTTGGCACGGATCACGCCGGGCAGCGGGCCGTTTAGCAATTCGTGGATCTCGCCGGGGTCGAACGGCCGTCGCGCCCGGTAGACGAAGGAGGCGATGCCGTATTCCTCGGATTCCGGAACATGCTCGGCGAAACCATATAGCTCCTTGGCCCAGAGTGGATGGTCCTGCGCCTTTTCGAAATCGAACAGGCCGGTGTCGAGGATGGCTCCAGCCTGCACGTCCGCAAAATCGGTTTCGATCAGGTGGGCATCCGCATTGAGGCTCCGCACGATCTGCCGCGCGGCACGCAGCCCGTCCGGCCCCGCGTCGCTGACCTTGTTGATGACGATCACATCGGCGAATTCGATTTGGTCGGTCAGCAGGTGGACAAGGGTGCGTTCATCCTCCGCGCCAAGGACTTCGCCCCGGTCGGCGAGTGCGTCGTGACTGGCGAAATCCTTCGGCAAGTTCACCGCGTCGACAACCGTGACCATGGTGTCCAGCCGGGCAATGTCGGAGAGGCTCGCGCCCGTTTCGTCGCGGAAATCGAAGGTGGTTGCCACGGGGAGCGGTTCCGAAATGCCGGTGGACTCGATCAGCAGATAATCGAACCGGCCTTCTTCCGCAAGCTTGCGCACCTCCAGCAGCAGGTCATCCCGCAAGGTGCAGCAGATGCAGCCGTTCGACATTTCCACCAGCGTTTCTTCCGTCTGGCTGAGCTCGGCACCACCGGCCCGCACCAGATCCGCGTCGATATTCACTTCCGACATGTCATTCACGATCACGGCGACGCGGCGGCCCTCGCGATTGTTGAGGACGCGGTTCAGCAGCGTGGTTTTGCCGGCACCGAGAAATCCGGAAAGCACCGTCACGGGGAGGCGATTGTCGGGCACGGGAAGTCTCCAATACGTAATGTTATAATATAACATATATGAATATCATGGAAACCAAACGCAAGACCGATTTCAAGGATCTGATGTCGATCAGTTAAATCATTCAAAAAAATGCTGTTTTTCATTCGCGAGGTTGATCTGTGTCAAAGCCGCTGGCGCACGCGCGGTGCAGTTTGCCGCCAGAAATTTTGATACAAGAGGACGGACGGATGACATTCTCCGGGAAGTTGATGGCGGCGGCAGCCACATTTGCCGTACTGGGCTCACTTATGACCGCCAGCGGTGCGGCGCTGGCCCAGTCTGACGAATTCAAGCCCAAGCAGGCTGGTGACTTTGTCATCCGGGCCCGTGGCATCGCCATGATTCCGGATGAAAGCACGTCTTCAAGCGACCTCCCGACCGGTGAGGGCAAGCTGAGTAACGATTATGTGCCGGAAGTCGATTTTTCCTACTTCATCACCGACAACATCGCGGTGGAGTTGATCGCGGCAACGACCAAGCATGATCTGAAGTGGGAAAATCCGAACGTCGATCTCGGCTCCGTCATGCTGCTGCCGCCGACCCTGACGCTGCAATATCACTTCATGCCGAAGGAGCGCTTCAGCCCGTATCTCGGTGCCGGTATCAACTATACCTTCTTCTATGACGAGAAGCCCGGCGCGGCGCAGTCGATCTCCTACGACAATGGCTTCGGCTATGCGCTTCAGGCCGGTTTCGACTATGCGATCTCCGGCCCGTGGTCGCTGAACGTTGACGTCAAGAAGGTGTTTCTCGACACGACGATCACGACGAATGTCGGCGGTGGCCCGATCAATGTCGACGCGGACCTCGATCCGTGGGTGTTCGGTATCGGTGTCGGGTACCGTTTCTGATCTGAAAACAATTTCTTAATACGAAAACGGCCCTCATTTGGGCCGTTTTTTGTAGTGTATGAAAGCGCTGATCTATTGAATTTGAGTGGCCCAATGCTCTTCGCTAATAATTGCTACGTTCGATCCGGTCTCACGGAATGCCAAAGCCTTTTCAATCTTTCTGCCGAATGATGAGTGCGCCCAGGATCCGGTCGCATAGACGCCAATTATCAAGTAATCCGTTGTCTTTCTCATAGGGCCGGGGTTACCGCCCAGCTCGGATATCACGCTCTCACACTCGCGGCGTGAGCCATAGGCGAAGGTTCCAGTAAAGCAAAAACTCTTCCCAGGAATCTCGATGGCCGGAGGTGGAGTATCCAATGGTAGAGATGTGGATTTCTGTAGTTCGCCCAACTCATAATCGTTGCCGGTAAACTGGCTTAACACAGTAAACAAATCGAGCGCTTCGTCTTCATCAAGTATTCCGTCCGCGAGAAACTGATCTACCCGACGACGCAATAGAACGATGACTGGGCTATCGGTAACAGCTTCGTTTGCAACCAGCCATTTTTGAAGATACTCGGCTTCGTTTTGATCTATTTTGCCATCGGCAAGCATGCCGTGAGCCAATCCGATCAGTTCGCTAACCGCTCGGCATTCAAGCCGCTCTCTGCCGAAAATTTGATGAAGATACTCAGACACGTTCTCCTCCTCGGATGTGCCTGAGTATCAAAGTTCAGATATGGGTGGTGTTCAATATAAAGTAGTAATTTACTTGTCTGTTGACGCCGTTTAAGCCGCCAGATCCTCACCCGCCAAAGCGCGCCCGATCAGCGCCACCGTTTCATCCCGCCCATAGAGCGCGATGAAGCTGCCGAAGCGCGGGCCCTGATCCTGGCCGAGCAGGACCTGATAAAGCGCCTTGAACCAGTCGCGCAGGTTCTCGAAGTCGTGGCGTTTGCCGACTTCGTAGACCTGGGTCTGGATCGTCTCCGCATCGGCGTTCGCCGGAAGGGCTTTCAGCTCGCCAACGAGATCTTCGAACGCGGCGCGTTCCTGCTCCGTTGGAGCGCGGTACTGTTTCTGCGGCCGGGCGAAGTCCTGATAGTAGTTCACGGCGTAGCCGGCCATCCGGTCCAGAACCGGGTGGCTTTCCGCCGTCGCGCCGGGTGCATAGCGGGCGATATAGCCCCAGAGGACGGAGGTGTCCTCTGCATGGCAGACGCTCGCGAGGTTCAGCAGCAGGCCGAAGCTGAGCGGCACCTTCTCTTCGTTGCCGCGCCCGCGTCCCTGTGTGATGTGCCAGGTCGGGTTTTCGACTTTTTTGGCCTCATCGGTCTCTTCTTCCAGCTTGTCGAGGAACTGGAAATACTCGTCCGTGTTCTTCGGGATGACGTCGAAATAGAGCCGCTTGGCCCGTTTCGGCTGCTGGTACATGAACAGGGACAGGCTTTCCGGCGAGCCGTAGCGCAGCCAGTCCTCGACCGAGAGGCCATTGCCCTTCGACTTGGAAATCTTGCCGCCCTCTTCGTCGAGGAACAGCTCGTAGCTCAGGCTTTCCGGCGGCTTGGAGCCGAGGGTGCGGCAGATCTTGGAGCTTTGCTTGACGCTGTCGATCAGATCCTTGCCGGACATCTCGTAATCGACGCCGAGCGCATGCCAGCGCATCGCCCAGTCGCATTTCCATTGCAGCTTGCAATGCCCGCCCGTGACCGGCACCTCGACCTTGCCGCCGCCATTCGGGTCCTCATAGACCACGGTCCCGGCATCGGTGTTGCGCTCGATGATCGGGACCTGCAGCACGTTGCCCGTGGTCGGGCAGACCGGAAGGAAGGGCGAGTATGTCGCCTGCCGTTCTTTGCCGAGGGTCGGTAGCATGATGGCCATGATCTCGTCATAGCGCTGCAGGGTTTCCAGCAGGGCCTTGTCGAACATGCCGCTCTTGTAGCATTCGGTCGAGGACATGAACTCGTACTCGAAGCCGAAGCTGTCGAGGAATTCCATCAGCCGATTGTTGTTATGCGCGCCGAAGCTTTCATGCGTGCCGAAGGGATCGGGCACCTGGGTCAGCGGCTTGTTCAGATACTCCGCCAGCATTTCCTGGTTCGGCAGGTTGGTTGGCACCTTGCGGAAGCCGTCCATATCGTCCGAGAAGGCGATCAGCTTGGTCGGTACGTCCGGCATCAATTGCTCGAAAGCGCGGCGCACCATGGTGGTGCGGAAAACCTCGCCGAAAGTGCCGATATGCGGCAGGCCGGACGGGCCGTAGCCGGTCTCCAGGATCACATGACCTTTCTCCGGTTTCGATCCCCCGATCCGCGCAACGATCTTTCGCGCTTCCTCGAACGGCCAGGCGCGGGCGTTCTCGGCGATCTCGGTGGGGATAAGGGAGGCCATGTTTTTTTCCTTGAGCTTGCGATAGTGCGCGGGAAGCTAGGGCGCGGCGGGGCGAAGGTCAACGGTTCGCGCGCAGCGGGGCGGGGCTTTACGAGCGTTCACGACATCTCGAATGCGGTATTTTTCTGATTTTAGCATTTAACCAGCATTTTATGGTTTAATTGGTTTGGGGCGGAGGCAGGAGCTACGCTTGATTGATCCGAAAGAATTTTCGATCTGGTATCCTGAAACGGATGACATCAAACCGTCGCATGAGCGTTCGGTTTCATTCCTTGAATATTGCCTGAAGGTGAAGCCGCGCGACGGCATGGCGTCCCGCAGTGACTTCTCTCTTGAGACCTTGAAGCCCTGGCTCGGCAATATCATGATCCTGGAACTCGACCCGGACCGCGAGGATTTCCGCTATCGACTCTATGGCAGCGAGATCGCGAGCCGCACGGGGTTCGAGATGACGGGGAAGTGGGTTGCCGATCTGGGCCCCGATGTGGGTGACATCCTCAGGGAGCAATATCTGCGGGCCGTGAGGGAGGAACGTCTGATCCTCTGCCGCAACCCCTATGTCCATTCGCGGGCGCCGTGCGACTGGGAGCGCGTGGTCTGTCCCGTTATGGAGGGGGAGAAGCAGCAGGTTGTCGTCTCCAATCACATGGTGGAGCTGACAGGCCAGTTGCGGGAGTTGCGGCTGGCTGCCAACGGAACAAAGAACTGCTAAATTCTTGACCGTCCCTTCCGGACAAACCGGTCGATAGACCTCTTTCAATTATGTATAAAACCGTGGCCCGCTGCCTTGGTGCCGCGGCCAAACTTTCTTGAAGCAGGATTATTCAGATGACGCTGAGCCTTTGGCGGTCCGCCCTGGTGCTTGGATTGCTCTCGCTGGTCGGGCCGTTCGCGATCGACATGTATCTGCCGGCGATGCCCGAGATCGTCGCGGATCTCGGCGTTGACGAGACGGCGATCCAGGCGACGATCACGGCCTATTTTATCGGCTTTGGCCTGGCGCAGATGGTCTATGGACCGTGGGCGGATCAGGCGGGGCGGAAGCTGCCGATCTATGTCGGGCTGATGGTTTTCCTTGCCGGCTCCGTCGGTGCCGCGCTGTCCGGGACGGCGATGGAACTGACGGCCTGGCGTTTTCTTCAGGGCTTGGGCGGTGCGGCGCTGATGGTGCTGCCACGGGCGATCATCCGCGATCTGCATACGGGGGCAGCCGCGACGAAGCTGATGGCGCTGATCATGCTGGTGATCTCGATTTCGCCGATGCTGGCGCCGCTTGCGGGCAGCTTTGTCGTGCCGGTTTTCGGCTGGCGGGCGATTTTCTTCATCCTCTGTGGCGGCGCGCTTCTCAGCCTGCTGGTCACGGGAACGATGCTGCCGGAGACCCTGGCGAAATCAGACAGGGTGCCGTTTAATCTGCGGGCGCTTTTCAGCGGCATGCGGACCCTCATTTTCGACCGGCAGTTCCTTGCCCTGACCTTTGTCGGCGCCTTCGGCATGGCGAGCTTCTTTGTCTTCATCGCCTCGGCCGCTTTCGTCTATCGCGACCAGTACGGCCTGGGGCCGACCGAGTTCGCGATTGCCTTCGCCGTGAATGCCGTCGGCTTTTTCGGGGCGTGCCAGCTTGCCGGGCCCCTGGCGGAGCGGTTCGGTTTGACGGTCGTGATCCGGATCGGGACGGCATTCTTCGCCGCATCCGCCACAATCCTGCTTGCCCTGCTGCTGACGACGGAGGTGCATCTGTTCGTGGTGATCGGTTTTCTGCTCTGCGCGAATGCGGGCTTCGGTCTCGCCTTGCCGACGACGATGGTCATGGCGCTGGACGAGCATGGCGCGATTGCCGGACTTGCCTCTTCCTTTGGCGGAACCCTGCAAATGCTGACAGGCGGTCTTATGATCGTTGCCACGGGGCCGTTCTTTGACGGAACGGCCATTCCGATGGTCGCCGTCATCGCGATTTGCGCGTGTGCTTCCTTCGTGCTCACCCTGATTGTCCGCACGCGGTTCTGATCGAAACGCGACATCGTGCGGAAGGACGGATCGAAAATGCCTGTATGCCTCCTTATCGGCGCCGGTCCCGGGGTCGGTGAAGCCATTGCCAGACGGTTTGCTGCGGGTGGGTACTCTGTCGGCCTGATCTCGCGGGGTGCCGCCAAGCTGGAGGCGATGGCGGGCAGGCTGTCCGAAGCAGGCGCCACGGTCGCCTGGCACGCGGCGGATGCGGGCGATGCCGCCGGACTTGAAAACGCGCTGACGGCTCTGACGGACACGCTCGGCCCGTGCGATATCCTGATCTATAACGCCGCCGTTCTGAAACCCGCGACGGCTCTGGAACTGGAGACGGACCGGATCGAGGCGGAGTTGGCGGTCAATCTGCTGGGCGCACATAGGGCAGCGAAATTCGTTGCCCCGGGGATGGTCGAGCGGGGCCGTGGGGCAATTCTCTTTACCGGCGGTGGCCTGGCACTGGAGCCGTTCCCGGAATGGAGCTCGCTCGCCCTCGGCAAGGCGGCGCTGCGCAGCCTCTCGCTCTCGCTTTATAAGGAACTCGCACCGCGTGGCGTGCATGTCTCGGTGATTGCGATCTGCGGCATCGTGGCGCCGGACGGCCCGTTCGATCCGGACCTAATCGCTGCCGAATACTGGCGTCTTGCAACAACACCCGGCGGCATTGAAGACCGCGAGGTCATCCTGCAGCCGGCGGGCACCGATCCGTTCTATAACGATCCGGAGCGGCTGCACGCGGAGACGTCCCTGCTGCCGGAACATGCCCGGTAGGTGACGGGCAGCTATGCGGGCCACACAGACCGCTTGATTCTCCCACGCCCGCTCTGTATAAACCCGCCTCCCCTCAAGCGATTGTGGGGCAGCGCCGCGTCATGGCTTGTAGGGCATGCCAGACCGGCAGGTAGTAACCGCTAAAACGGAGATCGAAATGCCCAAGATGAAGACCAAGAGCGGCGCCAAGAAGCGGTTCCGGCTCACGGGCAGCGGCAAGGTGCGTGGTAACGTCGCCTACAAGCGCCACCAGCTGTCGAACAAATCCCAGAAGATGAAGCGCAAGGCCCGGGGGACGATGATCCTGTCCGATGCCGATGCGAAGATCGTCAAACAATTCCTTCCGTACGCTTAAGAAAGGGCACCAGAGATGGCACGTGTAAAACGGGGCGTCACGGCTCACGCCCGTCATAAGAAAGTTACGGACAAGACCAAAGGCTATTACGGCCGCCGGAAGAACGTCTTCCGCGTTGCCGTACAGGCGATGGAGAAGGCGGCTCAGTACGCCTATCGCGATCGCCGGGTCCGCAAGCGCGATTTCCGCGCTCTCTGGATCCAGCGTATCAATGCCGGTGCGCGCAGCTATGGTCTGACCTATTCGAAGTTCATGAATGGTCTGAAGAAGGCCGGTATCGAGCTCGACCGCAAGGTGCTCTCGGATCTCGCGATCCACGAGCCGGCGGCGTTTAAAAGCCTGGTCGATCAAGCCCAGGCCGCGCTCGGAACTGCCGACTAATACGAGGCCTGCCGGATCATCCGGCAGCCTATCGGTAAAAGAGTTGAAAAGGGGTCTGGCCTTAGCCGGGCCCCTTTTGCTTTAAGGAACCCGCGCTGGACCGGAACCGGCACCGATTTGGGGTGAAAAAGATCATGCAGGACGTTGAAACACTGAGAGCGGAACTCGCCGCCGCCGTTGATGGCGCGGGAGATCTTGCCGCCCTCGAAGAGCTCCGAGTCGGCGCTCTTGGCAAGAAAGGCCGCATCACCGGCCTGATGAAGCAGCTCGGCGGTCTCGACCCGGAGCAGCGCAAGGAAGCCGGCCAGGCTTTGAACCGTCTGAAGGACGAGATCCAGGCCGCCATCGAGGCGCGCAAGACCGGGTTTGAGGATGCGGCACTGGATGCCCGTCTGCTGGCCGAGCGGATCGACGTCTCCCTGCCGGCCCGTCCCGAGGCAACCGGCCGGGTGCATCCGATTACCCAGACCATCGAGGAGCTGACCCAGATCTTCGCCGAGATGGGCTTCTCCGTCGCCGAAGGGCCGCATATCGAGAGCGATTACTACAACTTCACCGCGCTCAATATCCCGCCCGAGCATCCGGCCCGTCAGGAACTTGATACCTTCTACCTGCCGCCGGACGAGAGCGGCACGCCGCGCGTCCTGCGCACGCACACCTCCCCGGTGCAGATCCGCACCATGGAGAAGAAGACCCCGCCGATCCGGATCATCTGCCCGGGCCGGACCTTCCGTTCGGACCACGACGCCACGCACTCCCCGATGTTCCATCAGGTCGAGGGGCTGGTGATCGACAAGACCACTCATATGGGCCACCTGAAGGGCTGCCTGATCGATTTCTGCCGGGCCTTCTTCGGCGTTGACGATCTGCCGGTGCGCTTCCGCCCGTCCTATTTCCCGTTCACCGAGCCGTCGGCCGAGGTCGATATCGGCTGCACCCGCAAGGGTGGCGAGTTCAAGATCGGCGCCGGCGACGACTGGCTGGAGATCCTCGGTTGCGGCATGGTGCACCCGAAGGTGCTGGAATATTGCGGCATCGACTCGACCGAATATCAGGGTTTCGCCTTCGGTATGGGGATCGAGCGGATTGCCATGCTGAAATACGGCATTCCCGACCTGCGCCCGTTCTATGACAGCGACCTGCGCTGGCTGAAACATTACGGCTTCATGCCCTTCGATGTTCCCAATCTGGCCGGAGGGCTCAACCGATGAAGTTCTCGCTGTCCTGGCTGAAAGAGCATCTCGAGACCGATGCCACGCTTGAGCAGATCTGCGACACCCTGCCGATGCTCGGGCTTGAGGTCGAGGAGCTGATCAATCCGGCTGAAAAGCTGTGGCCCTTCACCATCGCCCATGTCATCGAGGCGGTGCAGCATCCGAATGCGGACCGGCTGCGCGTCTGCAAGGTCGATACCGGCTCGGAGACGATCCAGGTGGTCTGCGGCGCACCGAACGCACGCACCGGCATGAAAGGCGTTTTCGCGCCGTCCGGCAGCCATGTTCCGGGCACCGGCGTAGACCTGAAGAAAGGCGTCATCCGCGGCGAGGAGAGCAACGGCATGCTCTGCTCCGAGCGCGAGCTGGGTCTGTCCGACGAGCATGACGGCATCATCGATCTGGCGGAAGACGCGCCGGTCGGCATGTCGTACGCCGAATATGCCGGGCTGGACGATCCGGTGATCGATATTGCCATCACGCCGGACCGGGCGGATTGCCTCGGTGTGCGCGGTGTGGCCCGCGATCTTGCCGCTGCCGGTCTCGGCACGCTGAAGCCGCTGGACACAAGGGAGGTCAAAGGCACATTCGCAAGCCCGATTACCTGGGACGTGGATGTGCCGGAGCCGTCATTGGTACCCTATGTGGTCGGCCGCTATTTCAAGGGCGTGAAGAACGGCCCGAGTCCGAAATGGATGCAGGACCGGCTGGTTGCCGTCGGCTTGCGCCCGATCTCTGCGCTGGTCGATATCACCAACTACATGATGCTCGATGTCGGCCGTCCGCTGCATGCTTATGACGCGGACAAGGTGTCGGGTGGCAAGATCCGCATCCGGCTTTCCAAGGCGGGTGAGAGCTACGAAGCGCTGAACGAGAAGACCTACACCTTCGAGGACGGCATGCTGGTGCTCGGTGACGAGCACGGCATCGACGACATGGCCGGCATCATGGGTGGTGAGCGGACCGGTTGTGGCGACGAAACCGTGAACATGTATCTCGAGGTTGCGATCTTCGATCCGATCTCGGTTGCCATGACGGGCCGGAAGCTGAATGTGCTGAGCGATGCCCGTTACCGTTTCGAGCGCGGCCTCGACCCGACCGGCCCGACCTGGGGCGTGCATCTGGCCTCAAAGCTGGTGCTGGATATCTGTGGCGGCGAGGCGAGTGAGCTGGTCGTGCATGGTCAGGAAGAGGACTGGCAGCGCACCATCACGTTGCGCCATTCCCGGATCAAGGGCCTCGCGGGCATCGATGTTCCGGAAGAGCGCGCAAAGGACATCCTGACGCGGCTCGGCTTCGAAGTCTCCGGCAGCGGCGAGGCGATCAGCGCGGTCATGCCGCCCTGGCGTTATCGCGATGTCGAGGGCGAGGCCTGCCTCGTTGAGGAAATCATCCGGATCAACGGCTATGACGAGATCCCGGTGGTCTCTCTGGAAACCGGCCATGTCGTGCCTGAGCCGGCGCTGAGCAAGGCGCAGGTCCGCGAAGGCACGTCCAAGCGCCTGCTGGCATCCCGAGGCATGATGGAGGCGGTCACCTTCTCCTTCCTGTCGCAGGACGAAGCCGAACTCTTTGGCGGTGGCGCGGACGAGCTGAAGCTGGTCAACCCGATCTCCAGCGAGCTGGACGTGATGCGTCCCTCGATCCTGCCGAACCTGATCGCGGCCGCTGTCCGGGGCGCGAATATGGGCATTGGCGATGCGTCCCTGTTCGAGGTCGGCCCGCAATATGCGGATGCGACGCCGAAGGGGCAGTCCACGGTGGTGGCGGGCTTGCGCGTCGGCCGTACCGGCCCGAAAGACTGGGCGGGCTCGACCCGTGCCGTCGATGCCTTCGATGCCAAGGCGGATGTCATGGCGCTGCTGGAGGCTCTGGATGCGCCGGCGGGTAATCTGCAGGTCTCGACCGATGCGCCTGCCTGGTACCATCCGGGCCGCTCCGGCGCGCTGCGTCTCGGCCCGAACGTGCTGGCGACCTTCGGGGAGTTGCATCCGAAGGTGCTGAAGGCGATGGACCTGAAAGGCCCAGCGGTGGCTTTCGAGATCTTCCTCGCCAAGGTGCCGACACCGAAAGCCAAGGGTCCGGCCAAGCCGTTCCTGAAGCTCTCCCCGTTCCAGCCGCTGACCCGCGACTTCGCCTTCGTGGTGGAGAAGGACGTGCCGGCGGAAAAACTGGTCCGGGCCGCAGCCGGTGCGGACAAGGCGCTGATCTCTGGTGTGCATCTGTTCGACGAGTATCAGGGCAAGGGGCTGGAAGAGACGGAGAAATCCATCGCCCTACAGGTCACCCTGCAACCGATCGACGCGACCCTGACGGACGAGCAGATTGGCGAGGTCACCCGCAAGATCGTCGCCCAGGTCGAAAAGGCCACCGGCGGACGCATTCGCGGCTAAGAACAGCTTTCACCCAAACGCAAAAGGCCGGGCATATGCCCGGCCTTTTTCATTTCACGTCATCCCAGCCGGAGAGCCGGGACCCATCTGTTCGTAAGGCTGTGCGTCCGGCCTCTCGGATCCCGAGCCAATCCCGGGCCAGGTTCGGGAAGGCGGGCGAGGGGTGGAGGCTCGTTCGCAGACGAGCCGTAGCGCTATCTCAGGCCCTGGCCATTTCCATGAAACCTTCATCCTCCAGCATGGTGTCGTCCGGTTTCGCCCGTGTCGGGCCCTTTGCCCGAATACCGCCGGAGAACAGGGCGGTTTCAAGCATGCGTTCGCACTTGCGGCGGAATTCCTGGGGAGCTTTGTATCGGATGGCGCCAGCGAGCTGTGCGCGGGCTTCCTTGATCTTCATCGCGCGCCGTTCGATCTCGTCTTTCATGGCGGCTTCGATGGCGGCCCTGGAGGCGATCGAGGTGGCTTTCATGAAAGCGTGCAGCAATATGGTATCGACGGCATCTGTTGCCTCGTCGGTATAATCCTTCGGCAGCTTGGCGCTCTTGATCGCTTCTTTCAGGCACTTGGCCGACGCTTCGCAGTGGGCCGTGCGACCGCTTTCGGCCTGCTTCTTGATCTGGGAGAGAGCTCCGTTGACGGCGGGCGCCAACTCGTGAATCCGGCGGAGTGCCTCGTCAGCCTCGGCAGTCCGGGTTTCAATGTGACCAAACATCGGCAGCCTCCAACTTTCTGTTGATGGTGCGTGGTTAATGATGCGTAAAGATTAAAATGCTTTTTATCTAATTGCTATATAAAAATGAAGCCCGAGCCAAAATTGTCGATTTCAGGTTGCGGAAGCACGGGCTGCAGAGGCCGCTTTATGCAGGCAGCGCATGGTCGGGTGAGGCCGTTCGCATAGGGTGGCGACCGGAGCCGTGATCAGCCGGAGATCGTCAGACGCCGACCGGCTTTGTATGTTTTTCCAAAGGCTTGCCCGCTTTATGCTCCGGTGCGGTATCGCCCGGTTTTGCCCGGTTTTCGACTTTCGGAGCCGTGTCGCGCGGTTTGGCCTTCGTCGGCCCCTTCGCCTTGACGCCGCCAGAGAACATGGCGACTTCAAGCATCCGCTCACATTGCTGTTTAAAATCCGGGGAGGCCTTGTACTTCATGGCGCCGGAAAGTTTCTCCCGCGCTTCCTTGATCTTCGCCGACCGCTTTTCCAGGTCATCTTCCCTGGCAGCATCAATAGCCGCCTTGGAGGCGAGGGCTGTGGCCTTCATGTAGACATGCAGCATCAGCGCATCGACGCCGCCCCGGGCCTGCTTGGTAAAGTCGTTTGGCAGTTTCGGGTTCTTGAGGATTTCCGTCAGGCGTTTCGCGCTGGCTTCGCAGCGGTCCGTCAGGCCTGCCTCGGCCTGCTTTTTCATTTGCATCAGCGCGGCCTCAATAGAGGCTTTCAATGCTTCAATCTGCCGCTGCTTTGCTTCGTCTTCGGCGCTTTTTTCTTTTCCTAAACCGAACATGGGCGCTTCCTATCCCCTCGTTATGGAGGTGACTTATTTTAACCTTATACATATTAGTGTGATTGCTGGAAGTATCCATTAAAAAGAGAAAACTATTACTTCAGTATTTTTCGATATTTTTCGTTGGATTTGATGTTTTTGTTTGTAATTTTTTGGAGTTGTTCTCTGGTTTATTGAAGAGATTAACGCCGGTAGAGAAAATGCATAAATCAGGGAGAATTATCGTCAGGGTTTGCAGCCCGGTTGATGCGCCTTCTGCTGGCCGCTGATCGCCGCCCTCGGGAGCGCTAAAGACTGAAAGGCCGGGGGAGTCCGCCCTTTCAGTTCGGGTGATCGTCACCGGGTTTTTGTCGCGGGCCTGGGCGGGCGGTAAAAGTCCGCTGGGGAGTCGTTCGGGAGGTTTAAACCCAGCCCTGCAACTCCCGCTCCACCACGGCTCCGATTGCCTTCATCCCGTCGTCGCTATCGTTCAGGCAGGGGATGTAGGTGAAATTCTCGCCGCCCGCTTCCGCGAAAGTCTCGCGGATGCCGATATTGATCTCTTCCAGCGTCTCGACGCAGTCGGCGGAAAAGCCGGGGCAGATGATGGCGAGATTCTTCACGCCTTTCGCAGGCAGCCCTTCGACCGTGTCCTGGAGATAGGGTTTCAGCCACTCTTCCTTGCCGAAGCGGGACTGGAAGGCGACCATCATCCTGTCGTCGGTCCAGCCGAGCTTTTCGCGGACCAGCCGCGTGGTCTTGAAGCAATGGCAATGATAGGGGTCGCCGTTCAGGAAATAGCGCTCCGGCAGGCCGTGATAGGAGGTGATGAGCAGGTCCGGCGTCCAGTCGAGGCCTTTCAGATGCGCCTCAATGGAATTGGCGAGACCCTCGATATAGGCCGGCTCGTCATGATAGGCAGGGGCGGTCCGGACGGCCGGCTGCCAGCGTAGTTTCATCAGAGCCTCGAAGGCCTTGTCATAGGCCGTTGCCGTGGTGCTGGCGGCATATTGCGGATAGAGGGCGACCAGCAGGATGCGCTCGCAGCCCTTCTCCTTCAACTCGTTGATCTTGCTCTCGGTGCTCGGGTTGCCATACCGCATGCCCCAGTCGACGATGACGTTCGGATACTTGTCCGCCAGTGTGGCCGCCAGCTTGTCCGACTGGTTGCGGGTATAGAGGCGCAAGGGGGACTCGTCCGTTTCCTTGATCCAGATCTGCTCATAGGCGTGCCCGGTCTTGGCGGGGCGGGTCGGCAGGATGAACAGATTGAGGATGATCTGCCACAGCAGCGGGTTCACTTCGATGACCCGCTCGTCCGAGAGAAATTCCCTCAGGTAGCGCCGGATGGATTTGGTGTCCGTCGCGTCCGGGGTGCCGAGATTGAGCAGCAGGACGCCGATCTTCTCGCCGGCGAGAGCAGGGTGATCGGAGGGCAGCTGTCTGGGAGCGAGGGCCATGGAACGGGTCCGAATGTCGTGGGTACTATCTGGAACGGTTCCAACATAGGTCGCAACGCATCCGAAACCAGTCCTCTCTGTCCGCAAAAATGCCAAGGCCCCGCCTGAGCGGGGCCATCGGACCATATGAGCGACGGAATGTCGCGGCGAAGCAGGCGGTTAGCGGGGCGCGATGACCATGATCATCTGCCGGCCTTCCATCTTCGGATAGGACTCGACCTTGGCCGCTTCTTCCATTTCGTCGCGGACCCGGTTCAGCACGTTCATGCCGAGATCCTGGTGCGCCATTTCACGGCCACGGAAACGCAGGGTGACCTTCACCTTGTCGCCTTCACCGATGAACTTGCGCACATTCTTCATCTTCACCTCGAAATCATGCTCGTCGATATTCGGACGCAGCTTGATCTCTTTGATTTCGATGATTTTCTGCTTCTTCTTGGCTTCGTTCTTCTTCTTCTGAGCCTCGTACTTGAACTTGCCGTAATCGAGGATCTTGCAGACGGGCGGGTCCGCATTCGGAGAGACTTCAACCAGATCGAGGCCAAACTCTTCGGCTTTTAGAATGCCTTCGCGAACAGTCAGTACGCCAAGCATTTCCCCGTCGGGATCAATGCAGCGGACTCGTTCTACGAGAATGTCACGGTTCACCCGCGGGCCATCCTTGGCCGGCGGCTGATTGAATGGTGGTCTGGCGATCTATCGCCTCCTTCGTTATCTGTTTCTGTTCTGTGGGGAGGAGCCAGCCCGGATCAGATGTGATCCGGAGCCAGTGCCTCTTCTTTAAGTCTAGTAATGGCGTCGTCGAGTGCAAGCACTTCTTGCGCTTTTCCGCCGAGTCGCCGCACCGCGACCTTGCCTTCTTCCGCCTCGCGGCGGCCGACGACGAGGATTGCCGGGATCTTGGCCTCGCTGTGCTCGCGGATCTTGTAGTTGATTTTCTCGTTCCGGCGATCCATCGCAACCCGCAATCCGGCGGCCTTCGCTGCAGCCATCACCTCGGCCGCGTAATCGTCCGCATCGTTGGTGATGGTGGCAACCACGGCCTGGACCGGTGCCAGCCAGAGCGGGAAGCGGCCGGCATATTGCTCGATCAGGATGCCGATCCAGCGCTCCATCGAGCCGAAGATGGCCCGGTGCAGCATGACCGGACGTTTGCGGTTGCTATCCTCATCGATATAGGAAGCGTCGAGCCTTTCCGGAAGGACAAAATCGACCTGCAGGGTACCGCACTGCCAGTCCCGGCCGATCGCGTCGGTCAGCACGAACTCCAGTTTCGGGCCGTAGAAGGCGCCTTCACCGGGGTTCAGCGTGGTGTCCAGCCCGGCGGCGTCGCAGGCGTCGCTCAGCGACTTCTCGGCCTTGTCCCAGATCGCGTCTTCACCGGCACGCACTTCCGGACGGTCGGAGAATTTCACCCGCACGTCGGTAAAGCCGAAATCCTTGTAGACCGCCGACAGCAGCTCGCAGAACTTCACGCTTTCTTCGGTGATCTGCTCTTCGGTGCAGAAGATATGGGCGTCGTCCTGGGTGAAGGCGCGCACCCGCATGATGCCGTGCAGCGCGCCCGACGGCTCGTTCCGGTGGCAGGAGCCGTATTCGGAAAGCCGCAGCGGCAGATCGCGATAGCTCTTCAGGCCCTGCTTGAAGATCTGCACATGGCCCGGGCAGTTCATCGGCTTCAGGGCGAGCACCTTGTCGTCCTCGGCATTGGCCGTGAACATGTTCTCGCGGAATTTCTCCCAGTGCCCGGAGGCTTCCCAGAGAGACCGGTCGATCAACTGCGGGGTTTTGACTTCCTGATAACCGGCCCGGTCGAGCTTCCGGCGGAGATGGTTCTCGATCTGCCGGTACAGCGTCCAGCCTTGCGGATGCCAGAAGACGGAGCCGACGGCCTCTTCCTGGATGTGGAACAGGTCCAGCTCACGGCCGAGGCGGCGATGGTCGCGCTTCTCGGCTTCTTCCAGCATGTGCAGGTAGGCGTCGAGCTGCTTCTGGTCCGGCCAGGCGGTGCCGTAGATGCGCTGCAGCTGCGGCCGGTTGCTATCGCCGCGCCAGTAGGCACCGGCAACATTCATCAGCTTGAAGGCATGGCCGGTATATTTCGTCGACGGCATATGCGGGCCGCGGCAGAGATCGAGGAACTCGCCCTGACGGTAAAAACTGATGACCTCACCTGAGGGGATGGTCTCGACCAGCTCGACCTTGAACGGCTCGTGGATCTTCTTGTAGTGCAGCGCGGCTTCGTCCCGGTCCCATTCCTCGCGGGTGATGGCCTCGTCCCGGTCGACAATCTCGTGCATCCGCTTTTCGATCTTCTCCAGATCGTCCGGCGTGAAATGTTCTTCGCGAAAGAAATCGTAATAGAAGCCGTTCTCGATGGACGGGCCAATGGTGACCTGTGTTTCGGGATACAGCTCCAGCACGGCTTCGGCCATGATGTGGGCGCAGTCGTGCCGGATCAGCTCAAGCGCTTCCTGGTCCTTCTTGGTGACAAGGGCGACCTGGCTGTCTTCGGCAATAGGCAGGCTGAGATCGCTGAGCGCACCGTTGATGCGAATGGCGATCGCGGCTTTGGCAAGCCCCGGACCGATGTCGGCGGCGATTTCCGCGCCGGAAACGGGAGCATCGAAGGAACGGACGGAGCCGTCGGGAAGTGTAATGGCAGGCATGATATTCGACCCTTTTGAGGGGGATGTGTCGTGACAAATTTTTCGCAAGGCCTTGGGACGGGAGCATTCCCGATCCGTATGCCGTCTCGGCCGGCCAGGCCGAAACGGCTAACTAGTCACGATTATCTGGGTCGGATGCCACATGGGTCCGTAAAATCTACCGTTGCGCATGGGGTGCTATGTAGCGCTGGAATGGCTCTGCCGCAAGGAAAGACTGGAATGCTGTGCCATGACCGGGAGCGGGGCTGATGGCCGCGCGATTGTTTTCTGACTGCTTGCTGGCTCGAAGAATTGTGTGTGTATAAGAGGGACTGTTGTCCCGGTTTCGTAACAGAGTATTTCCGCCATGAGTGAATGCGCCCCGCGATTTGATCGCTGCATGTGTACTGATACACGCGTCGGCCGCGTGGCGTTCCCTGTCACGGATATCTACCTTTATGGCGCCCTCACTGAATGCGGCGATTATTGCTACGGTGAGATGAAAACCTACAGGTCGTTTCTGAAACCCGGCATGACAATCGTCGATGTGGGGGCGAATATCGGCCTGATGAGCCTGCTTTTCTCAGAAATTGCAGGGGACGAGGGGCACGTCATTGCATTCGAGCCGAGTGGCTTCGCGAACGGTTTGTTGCGCCACAATCTTGAAATCAATGAATGTTCGAACGTGACTACTTATAGGAAAGCCGTTTCCGACAGAGTCGGGGAAACAACTTTCGCTGATCCGGATACGGCAAAAATAGGCCAGTTGAACTTCGGTTCGATCTCCCTTCAAAGCTGGATCAAGGAAGGGTTGGGACAAAATGTTCCGACTGAGATGACAACGATTGACGCGCTTGATCTGACAGCGTGCGACTTCATCAAGATTGACGTGGAAGGTGCCGAAGCAGCGGTTATTCGTGGAGCCAGCAACACGCTGGCGAAACACCGCCCCTTCTTGAGTATTGAGACCGATAACCCGGACAGTGATCTGTCATGGATGTCTGACTTGCTGGATCTTGACTATAGGGTGTTCCTGGCGAGCTTTCTGCTGCATAGCTGGCCAAACTTTAAAGAAGCGCCGGTTGCGCATCTGCCGCGTGCGGTTTGCGCCAACGCAATCGCTGTCCCGGATCGTTTTGATCCCGATATCGTGCTGAGTAGATTGCCGTGTCGTGAGCTGCTGAGTGAGGAGGAGCTTCGTCAAGCCTGCGCTCAATATACGCGCCCCAGCATAATTGACGGCCAGTATACGGAATAGGGTAGCCGTTATGCCGAAGTTGTTTGGGCCAGATCTGGCGTTAGCGGAGGCCGCATTCCAGTATTGTTTCGACGGTATCCCAAACACTCTCCACCGCAAGATCCAAGAGATCCTTTTCCACGAACAAGGTGACGTTCTCACCCCTTGGCGCGGCCTTCTCCGGAAAGCTTCTGGTCGAGAAGATCGCGACGGTCTGGCAACCGGCGAGCGCCGCCATGTGCATTGGGCCGGTATCGTTGCCGATGGCAAGGCTGGCCGCACGAGCCAGTGCGGGGATGTCATAAAGCGTGGTCTGGCCTGAAAGGTCTCGTGCCTGTGGGCAGATTGTCTTGATGCTCTGGATGGCTTCCTGATCTTCCTTGCCGCCAAGCAGTACCGGCATGATCCCGGTTTGGTGCAGTCGTTTTGCAACCTCGCCATAATGCGCCGCCGGCCAGCGCTTCATCGCCATTTTCAGGGATGAGCCGGGGATCAGCAGGGCGAAACGCTCGGGCAGGTCGAAATGCGCGATGTCGCTGTCCATGAAGGCAAGGTCGGACGGGCGGACATCCGTGATCCCGGCGATTTCAAGCTGGGTCTGTTGCCGGTCCTGGGTATGGGTCAGGGTCGGGCGCTTGTAGTGATGATAATGACTGCACCCGGGGACGATACCGGACCATTCGGGTTTTGGGCCCGGCCAGAACAGCCGGTAATAGAATCCGGTCCGGTCCGATGTCTGCAGATCATAGACCCGGTCGAATCTCGCGCCGGTCAGTTTGGCGCGCAGGGATAGCACACCAGGCAGGTTGAAGAGTTTTGGCTCGCTATCGGTCCATATCGTGTCGAACAACCCGCTGCGCTCGCCG
>TARA_R110002051_G_scaffold45702_1_pt1 | contig 63217 bp, 57 predicted proteins | sample TARA_R110002051 | Tara Oceans TARA_R110002051 (sample SAMEA4397023) | marine metagenome | biome: Polar Biome; feature: [MES] marine water layer (ENVO:01000295) within the mesopelagic zone...; material: water (ENVO:00002006), including particulate matter (ENVO:01000060) such as......
CAAGAGGCGGCAGATCGTGGACATGCGAAAACAGCTTCGTTGTCAGACCAGCCAGCATGTCTACATTGAAGTAGAGAACATGGATGATGCGCTTTTGGCATTGTTAAGTCAGCAGATCGGTACGTTGGATGGACGGATCGAAACCTTGTTAGGGCAAGATCTGGAACTGCAGCAACGGGCTGTTATCTTACGATCAATACCTGGGTTTGGTCCGGTTTTGACCTCGAACCTGATTGGGCAAATGCCGGAGCTCGGGACACTTGACGAAAAACAAGTTGCGGCTCTGGTCGGTCTTGCACCCATCAATTGTTAAAGCGGCAAATACAAAGGATATCGACGCATCAAAGGTGGGCGCGGCGGGTTACGCAGACTTCTGTATCAAGCCGCATTATCAGCCGCTCGCTTCAATCCCTTTCTAAGCGACTTTGCAAAAAGGTTGCGCGCGAACGGCGAGCCACACAAAGTCATTCTCATAGCCGTTGCTAGAAAACTGATTGTTTTGGCAAACTCGCTGCTGGCCAAAGACGTCATGTGGAGGCCATCAGCTTAATACAGTTGCTGGGGGCTAGTCAGACACGGTGCCTCGGGAGGTACCACCATAGATCATCGCACGTGCCGTCTTTGGATAAATGTAGCGATAGATCGTTTCCTGACAGACCCGCAGCTGCGCACGTTCATGGATCACGCGATATCCTATTTGTTCAGGCGTCCAGCCGTTCTTCAGCCGATCAATGACCTGTTTGCGCAGATCGGTTTTATTGATCAACTTACGTTGTCTTGCGCGGCGACTAACTGGCATCAACTGGGACTTTCGCGTGTCTCCAGCGTTCAATTCGGTGGGTTCTGTGCTACTCAGTTGGGTATAGACGGCTTCCATGTCGATTCTCCTTGTTAGATAAGCTTCCGTTTTACAACAAAAGTTTAAATTGAAGGTAGCTCCCACCCAGGACGGGTTCCAAGCCAAACGTGTGATCTAAACTGGATTGGGTTCTCAACTCTGAGCGGCCCTACACGGCTCTCGACAAACGATCATCTGATGATGCATTCTTCGAATTAGAACGAACCTGAAAGGGGGGCACGAAACCAACCAGATTACAACTTAGTTAAGCCGTAAAGCTGTCCGAGTATGTGGGACCACTTCATAGATAGATTTTAGTCGAGAATTTGGATGTATAAAATTGCGGTTGCTGGCATGGGATATGTTGGCCTTTCTAATGCTCTATTACTGAGTGTGAAACATGATGTCATAGGATTGGACACGTCGTCAGAACGTGTCGATAAAATCAATAATGGGATTGCGCCAATCGGTGATGACGATATCATGCTTGCGCTTGCCAGCTCAAATTGCACGCTAAAAGCTACGCTGGATTATCAAAGAGCGTTCTCAAAAGCTGATTTTGTGATAATTTCGACGCCTACTGACTATGATTCCTATAAAAATTGTTTCGACACTTCCAGCGTTGAGAGTGTGATTGAAAAAGTGATGAGCTGCAATGATGAAGCAACAATCGTTGTGAAATCTACCGTTCCCGTGGGCTTCACAGATAGCATGGCCGCGCGTTTCCAGACAGACCGCATCATTTTCTCGCCAGAGTTTCTAAGAGAAGGCTCAGCGCTATTTGACAACTTGAACCCCAGCAGAATTATTGTCGGTGGTGGACTTTTGGAAAGCTCACAGGTTTTTGCCAACTTACTAAAGGATGCTGCTACAAAGAAAGATGTAAGAGTACTACTTACTGGTGCCGCTGAGGCAGAGGCGATCAAGCTTTTTGCGAACTCCTACCTGGCAATGCGAGTAGCATTCTTTAACGAGCTGGACAGCTATGCGATGAGCAGCGGGCTGGATTCCCGTGAAATCATTAATGGCGTAGGTCTAGATCCACGAATTGGTGATCACTACAATAATCCTTCTTTTGGCTACGGGGGCTATTGTTTGCCAAAAGACACCAAGCAACTACTCGCAGGCTACTCGCAGGTGCCACAAAACCTAATTCGCGCAATTGTTGATGCAAACCGTACCCGTAAGGATTTTATTGCACAGCAAATTATAACGAAGAAGCCAAATATTGTCGGCATTTATCGACTTGTTATGAAAGTGGGTAGCGACAACTTTAGGCAATCATCCGTCCAGGGGATTATGCGCCGCCTCAAAGAAAGTGGCATTAAACTCATGGTCTACGAACCGCAACTAGAGGGCAATACATATTTGGGTTCGTCAATTGAACGTGACTTAAGCCTGTTCAAGGAAAAATCAGACGTAATTATCGCTAATCGTATAACGGATGACATTCGTGACGTAGAAAGCAAGTTATTCAGTCGCGATCTTTTTGGAGTTGGATAACATCCAAATTGAAACCACGAAGATAAAAGGAGATTTTGTCATCATACCGCCTAGATTTGGCGACGAACGCGGATTTTTCACGGAAACTTGAAATAGAAGAATTCTAATTGAACACGGGCTTAATTTTCCGGATTTTGTGCAAGACAATCATTTCTATTTGAGCCGGTCAGGGACCGTGAGAGGTCTTCATTATCAGTCACCGCCAAATGCGAAAGATAAGTTGATGCGGTGCTGCCGAGGGTCTATCTTTGATGTCGCAGTGGATGTGAGAGCTGGATCGGCAACCTATGCATGGTATGCCGCCTAACACTACCACTAAGAAATTGATAATAAACGAAAATAATATGTGGTAAATATCACTTACCACATAAAATACCACACCACGCACAAGATTTAGCCGAGGAAATGTCTTTTATTGACTTGATCCAACGTTATTGCTGCCTTGACCCGGCCTAGGCGCGAAACCTTAGAACAAGAAATCATTCGCGGCCAGATCGCCCATATTTACCCCCAACATAATAATGGTATTGCCTTGGCCATCGTCGATGATCGTATCGTTTCCTGATTGGCTCAAGTGGTTGTTAGTCAAATCAGTGAAGCTTGTGATTTCGGAAACCGCTCCAATCGCAATTCTTTCGCCAGATTGCGAGAGATTGAAGTCTGCGATTGTGTCCTGACCAAATCCATTCTGAAACACGAAGGTATCTCCGCCTGCGCCACCAATCAGGCGGTCATTGCCGCCCTGTCCATACAGAAGGTCATTTCCGTTCCCTCCGGAGAGGACGTCGTTGCCGCCACGCCCGTAGAGCTTGTCGCTACCGTTTTGGCCCCAAAGGACGTTTGCGGCCGCATCTCCGCGCAGGCTATCGTTGAAGCGCGACCCCGAGAGGCGTTCGATCGAAACGTAGGTGTCGCCCGCCGCGATCCCGGTGTTTCGGCTTGCGTACTGCAAATCAGCGAGCACCCCTGCGCTGGCGTCGGTGTATTGCGCACGGTCGAGACCGGTCCCGCCGTCAAGGATGTCGGCACCCGCTCCACCGAGCAGGACGTCATTGTTTGCACCGCCAAGCAGGCGGTCATTGCCGTTCTGTCCATACAGGATGTCATTTCCGTTCCCTCCGGAGAGGACGTCGTTGCCGCCACGCCCGTAGAGCCTGTCGCTACCGTTTTGGCCCCAAAGGACGTTTGCGGCCGCATCTCCACGTAGGCTATCGTTGAAGCGCGACCCAGAGAGGCGTTCGATCGAAACGTAGGTGTCGCCCGCCGCGATCCCAGTGTTTCGGCTTGCATATTGAAGATCTGCGAGAACACCCGACGTCGCGTCGGTGTATTGCGCACGGTCGAGACCGGTCCCGCCATTCAAGACGTCAGCACCAGATCCACCAAGCAGGACGTCATTGTTTGCACCGCCAAAGAGCGTGTCGTTGCCGTTTCGCCCATACAGGGTGTCGTTGCCACCGAATCCTGCCATTACGTCGTCATCGTCTGACAAGTAGACCTGATCGTTTCCCGACAGAGCCGCCGCAATCAAATCAAAATCGTCGGTGTTGGTTGGCGTCAGTGCGGCCTCATAAACTGCTGTGGCGGAAAGTGAAATGCCCTCCAATATCCACAAGTCCCCACCATCCCAAATGAATTCGCCGATGCCAGTGACAACCCCGCCGATAATATCGCCAAACGAGTCAATTGTGATGTCATAGCCACCAATAAATAAACCCAAGTCACTAATGCCATCCCAGCCATTTACAACAACGGAATCTTCATAAACTAAGCCATTAGCAACATAGTTAACGTTGTTAAGATAGTAGTCGTTAACAAAGTTTCTGTCATACTAATTCAAATCAACTTGAAAGATATTAACGCCGACATTAGTATAAAATTGTGCCATTCTACAGATTCCTTGATTATCATCAATATAAATGAGGCGGCGTATAACCCCACCTTTGCGACGTTTCACCGTGGTTCAAATAGCGTGAAGTTATGGAAAATTATGAAAAACGGTATAAGCTTGAATTTTTGATCATTATGCTGATGTTAATAATTACTTGAGTCAATGATTAATGTCAAAAAAGGCGCCGACTCTGAGAGGCGGTATGAGCTACTCTTTGCACCTGCTGATCTGGTTGAGTTGTTTTATTTCTCTGCCAGTAAACCACAGCGGGTGGTTTGCCGCCAAGGGCGGAATGCGGCGCGTGTGGTTGTAAAATTTCACCCATTTTCTGACGCCAACTCTGGCTTCTGGTCTGGTATCCGAAGTATGCAGATAGACACATTCAAAATTCAGCGACCTCAAGAGCCGTTCGACGAAGATGTTGTCGAGGACGCGGCCTTTGCCATTCATCGAGATGCACACGTCCGACGACGTAATCTGTCCGTCCAAGCGAAAGACGTGAACTGGGTGCCCTGGACGCCTTTCTAAGTGTCAAGCAGCGATCTGAGCCTGGTTTATCTGTTTGTGGCGCCGTGCGGTGTTGTTGAAGACTTCGCGCGCAATGTATCGTTTGACGCAGCGGATTGCTTTGAGTTTAGAATGGCCTTGGGCTACTCGGCGCCCCACGCATTCTTGGGTCTTTGGATCAGGCCGCATCCAGCCCGTCTGTGTGATCAAAGTGCGGAAAATCTAGCCCCAACCGGGGACAGTTTGGGTAGCACCGCATAACCCCAAGGACTCCGCGTAGAGCTGGAGGAGACTTGGGGCTCAGGTCAGCGCCCTCAAGCAAAGCCAGCTTCCATCGATGGAACACCTTCGGGTGAACCCCGAACCGACTGGCCTGCTCGCCCTCCGTCTCCTCACCCTTCAGCGCCTCTAACGCGACCTTGGCCTTAAACTCCGGGTGATGTTACTTCCGTTTCGACATATCTGATCTCCTTCGTGTTGAAGATCAGCAGACTACAAATCGCAGCTTACGTCAGTGTCCGATTTTCGGGGCGTAGCTCAGTGATGCCGCCCAAATCTAACCGGAAAATTCAGCGCCCCTATGACGAGGAGGCTAATAAATGGCGGTACCCAGTCAAGAACTACTTCGCCAAAATCAAAGAATTGAGTGGCATAGCAACGCGTTACGACAAGACAGACAGCAGCTACGCTGCCAACTGGAACCTCGTCGTGGCACTCGTTGCATCAAGATGATTGTCAAGGACCCCAATCCGCCTAAATAGAGTCCAAATTGTTTCGCATACGAAACATTATTCGTCCTCGTCAGACCCCATGTTGATCTGGTGCTGCCGGATGGCGTCTTCGACGTCGTCGAAATAGGTCAGCTGGCCATTTTCAAGCACTGCGCCCGCCTTGCAAAGTTTACGCAATTGCAACGTCGAGTGAGTGACAACAATCGCACCCGCACTTTTCATGCGGTCCATAAACGCGATACGGCTTTTCAGCTTGAACCCCGCATCACCAACGCTTGTGACCTCGTCCACCAAATAGGTATCAAACGGAATACCAATCGATACACCAAAGGCAAGTCTCGACCGCATGCCTGCAGAGTAGCTGCGCACGGGGGAATAAAAATATGACCCCAGTTCAGAAAAGTCTTTGACGTAATGGAGCAGCTCGTCGGTATCAACGCCGTAGACCCGCGCGATAAAGCGGGTATTTTGGGCACCTGTCATTTCTCGGTTGAAACTCCCCGCAAACCCAACTGTCCACGACACGGTGCCCGTGCGTTCAATAGTGCCGTAATCCTGTTTTATTCCTCCACCAATCATCTGCAGCAAGGTTGATTTACCGGCGCCGTTACGTCCCAAAAGCCCAATGGAGGTGTTTGACGGAAATATTATTGAGGTATCCTCTATAATCGTTTTCGGCTGCCCTCTGGGGGTGCGGTAAACCTTTGTGACATTTTTGAACTCTATCATTTTGACACCTCTTAGCGGCGATCTCGCAGTGCATAAAATATCAGACTGCAAATAGCCCAGATCAGGAAACTGAACAAAAGCACAAATGCTACAATAAGCTCTCTTTGTGGAAACTCGGATTTTTCGGCCAGTGTGGGCTGGATATAGGCGGCCAAATAGCGGCTTTGGCGGTTGGCTTCTGCGCGGGCGGTATCAAGCGCGTTAAGGGCTGTTGCATATGTCGCCTCGGCATATTCACGGTCAACGCTAAGCCGCTCGAATTCTGCAATTGTCCTTGCAAACTGCTGTCCCGTTGGTCCCGACCCGCCGGCGCCAAATTTCTGCCGCTCGTTGTCAATCAATGCCTCAATGACCTCTAGGCGGCGCCTAGCCTGGGCTACGCGCGGGTCGTTTGGGCTGGCAGTTTCACTGATCAAGTCAAACTCGATCAGTGCGCTGACTTGCTGTGTTTGCAAAGTTGTAAGTAAACCCATCTGGACCTGAATGTCCGCGTTAGGGTCTACAATCTGGTTGGCCAAGCGGAATGTGGTCATCGCTTCACGGGCTAACTTCAGCCGTTCGAGCGCAAGGGTTAGTTCTTCTTGTGCATAGCGCGTGGCATCGGACCGTGCGATGGCAGAAAGCTCGTTAATCATTTCCGAGCTTTCGTCATAAATCAGCTGGGCAATCTGTTTTGCCTCGACCGCACGAAATGCCAAAGTGCGCAATTCGATCAGGCCCGATCCGGAATCGTAAGAGACGCGCACCATGCGTTGCCAAAAGGCAGTTAGATCTTCAATTGTGCCATCTGTATTGAAGCTTAGAAGTGGGTCGGTGTCGTAGTGACGCGAGAAAATGCGGCGTAGATCCAATGCGGCGTCAGCTTTGCGCACCAATTCTTGGCTACTGATAAATTCATATAGGATGTCGCTATCGTGACTACCGCCACCGCCGAGCGAGGACCCCAGACCGCTAAGCAGATCAAGTGAGCTGCTGACATCTTCGCTGCGCACAGTGAAGCCCAAAGTAGACGCATATTGGTCGGCGGCGCGTGTGTAGAGATACCAGGAAGACCCCGCCGCGGGCAAAAGGACCATAACGAGAAACGCAATCAAAAGACCCCAATGACGCACCTTTGCGCGTGCGGGCTTTGCTGGTGGGCGCGGCGTATAAGCGGCTTGTTCGATAGGTTTTTTTGTTTGTGCGGCGGCGGCTCGCGGTTTGTTAACGGGAGGGTTCTTTTGATCCGGCATGAGGCCAATATCTCTCTGGACGTTTGAATAGGACGGGGTGCCCTGGATTAATTTTTGCTTTCTAAAGCATGGATAGCATCGTTACGGCCGCGTTTGGACAAAAATCCGTCACGCAACCCTGCCCACATCATTTTGCGGTATAGTTTTTGCTCGGTCAGTGTATAGGACCGCTGTCTGCGCCACCAGATGAGGGTGTAGTAAGTCAAGGCCAGCGGGAAAATAACCGGCCCTGCGGCCTGGCGTGCAATGCTAACACCGTTGCGGCAATGGTAGTAGATTTTCCACAAGGGCCGGTAAACGAAGCCTTCGCCGATGGTGCCGCAATCGTGTTCAAACCGCACGGCTGGCATGAAGACCATGCCGATGCAGGCACGGCGCAGGCGCAAGCTATAGAGAACGTCATCGCCGTAGATGAACAAGCCGCCTTCTGGCAGACCAATACGTCTGACGGCTGCGCGGCTGACAAAATATCCGACAAACGAAGCCACATCGATCTGTATGACGGGTGCATCTGGCGCAAAGTCGTCATTGATCAGATGAAACCCTGCGCGCGTACCGCGAAGCAGTGTTTTGGCGAACAGCCGCAAATTCCAGAAGGGATTTCGAGAGGGTCTGTTCATCTCGCACAGGCGCCCGTCAGGATAAAAAACCGCAGCAGCAACAGCACCGTATTTGCCCATATTAGAGTCTGTTTTTGCAATTTGAATGCGAAATTCACCCAAGGCGCCGCGTTGCGGACGGGCGTCATCGTCCATGAGCACGGTCCAGTCCGGATCATGGGTTTGTGTGGCATGTTTCAGCCCTGCTTCAAACCCGCCAGCGCCGCCCAGATTGTCAGAGAGCAAGACGGTATCGATACGTGGATCGGTCAGTGTTGCCAGCCACGCCGCCGTACCGTCAGTGCTTGCGTTATCCACCACGATGATGTGGTCCACTGCTTCGTGTTCGAGCCGCGCAAGCGTGATTTCCAACGCGTCGCGCCGGTTGAAGGTCACGACGACGGCCGCAATTTTAGAGGGTGTTGGTGTCACAGAGGTGCCTTTGAAAACGTCGCCGGCTTTGCGCCTGATATGCGTGCTGCCAGCCAGTCTTTGGCAGTGTCCAAGGATTCTCGGATGGTCACGTCCATGTCCAAATACCGGTATGTGCCCAAGCGCCCGACAAATGTGACATTATGCGTGGCTTTTGCAGCGGTGACGTAATCGGCGAGCAAGGCTTTTTCATCCACGAGCCGGATTGGGTAGTAGGGGATGTCGTCGGGGCCGCAAGCGCGGGCGCTTTCACGGTAGAGAACCGAGCCGTCATGGGTTTCCCAAGGGGCAAAGTGTTTATGTTCGGTAATGCGCGTAAAGGGCACATCTGTGCTGCCATAGTTCATAACTGCACAGCCTTGATAGTCGCCGTTATGGTAGAATTTTTCGAAATCTAATGTCCGGTACCCAAGCCGCCCAAGGTCGTAGTTAAAGAATCCATCAAGCGGCCCGGACCAGAACACATGGTCCCACTGATCGGCTGTGGCCGGGTCGAAAGGGGTGTTCAACTGCACGGTAATCCGCGGGTGGCCGAGGATCGCGGCGATCATCGGCGTATAACCGTTCGTGGGCATCCCTTGAAACTGGTGAAAGAAGTAGTTGTCGTCGTAGTTGAACCGCACGGGCAGGCGTTTGAGGATACTGGCGGGCAGGTCGGCGGGAGAGCAGCCCCACTGTTTTTCTGTGTAGCCTTTGAAAAACGCCTCGTAGAGGTCGGGACCCACGAAGGCGAGCGCTTGGTCTTCAAAGGTTTGCGGGTCTGTGATGGTGCTATCGGCTTGCACGGCGATAAAGGCACGGGCTTCTTCGGGGCGCATTGTCTTTTTGTAGAACTGGTTGATCGTGTGCAGATTGATCGGCAGTGAGAAAACCTGATTATTGGTCGTGGATTTGACACGGTTCTTATAGGACTCGAACGTCGTGAATTTATTCACGTAGTCCCAAACACCAGAATCGTCGGTGTGAAAGATATGTGGCCCGTAGGTATGGACCATAACGCCGGTGTCTGCGTCGCGCTTTGTATGGCAGTTGCCCGCAATGTGGTCACGGCTGTCAACAACGGTGATATCATGGCCTGCATCTGCCAATACGCGGCCGATAACAGCACCAGATAGGCCGGCGCCGACCATTACGATTCTTTCACCCACAGTGTTAGCCCCTCAAAATAGCAAGTTGGCGTCGGGATATACTAATTTCTGCGATTGCTCAAACGGGCAATCAACAGACCAGATAACAACAGCAACCTGTTTATTTCCGATGCGATGAGGTTGGTGATTGACCATATAGTCCTGACCAGTATTTTAGCAAGATAAGCCGTGTGCATCTGCCTAGACGTTTGCGCCGCACGACTGCCATGTATTCGGGGGAATTATGAGCCGATTATTCTATCGCATTTTTGCGGTGCTTGCCTTTTCGGCTGTTGCTGCCTGTAGCACGCCACGTGGCGCAGGTTTTCAAGCCGAGGTTTTAGCGGCCCAGGATGAAAAAGCAGCAGATGGCAGTTTACAGTATGATTTTGCGGTGGTGCCAATCACACGAGGCACGCACGATGTGGTGCGCCAATGGCCGACCGTCGGCACAACGTCCTATACATGGCCGCAGCGCCAATCCCAGCCGGAATCATTGCTTATTGCGCCGGGTGACTTGTTGTCGGTTTTGATTTGGGACGCGGAGGAGAACTCTCTTTTGACCAGCCCAGGTCAAAAAGTGGCCGAGTTGCAGCAGATGCAGGTGCAGTCCGATGGCCGTATCTTTATTCCCTTTGTGGGAGAGTTCCGTGTGGCCGGTATGTCCGAGGGCACGGCGCGCGCGCGCATCGAGGAACAGCTGGTTGCAACCGTGCCATCCGCGCAGGTACAGTTGCGGGTGCTCGCAGGCCGCGCAAATGCAGCCTATCTTGTTTCGGGTATGTCTAGGCCTGGATCTTATCCGCTTGATGGTCGCAATGTGTCCTTGCTTAGCTTGTTGTCCACGGGCGGTGGTGTGCGCAATGATTTGAATAATCCCCAGCTGCGCCTGTTTCGAGGCAATCGCGTTTATGGGGTTTCGGTTGACCAGCTATTGAAAAATCCAGAAATGGATCTGGTTGTCCAAGGTGAGGACCGCATTATTATTGAAGAAGACGCGCGCAAGTTCCTGTCCTTAGGGGCCACGGGGCGAGAGGCGGTGCATCAATTTACGTGGGATGATATGACTGCGCTGGATGCTTTATCGATGGTGGGTGGTGTATCTGATACCCGCGCCAATCCACAGGGTATTTTGATTTTGCGTGAATACCCGCAGAGTGCAGTCCGTGCCGACGGCAAAGGAGGCCCGTCAAAAGACCGTGTCGTTTTTATAATTGATCTGACGTCTGCAGATGGGCTGTTTAGTGCTGGAGAATTCCCCATCATGCCTGATGATCTAGTCTATGCGACGGAAAGCCCGATTGGTGCGGCACGCACAGTATTTGGTATCTTTACTTCGGCGCTGACGTTGTCAAACCGGCTCTAGGTGCGGGATAGTTCTGTTTTTGGAAACAGTGTGTTGCGACAATCAGAGGCTTATGCCTGAATTTCGACGGCGCGTTGCCCTCTGTGTGCCTTAGTTGTGCGCAAATTTTATATCTCAATAAATGCGAACAAACTTACTCTGCTGTGGGCCCGCCCTGCATCAGGCAAGGAGTACCTTTGAGATGACTTTATCCGCTGCCGAGCAGTATCTGTTGGAACTTATTAATCGGGGGCGCCTTGATCCGTTGGTAGAGGCCAAACGATATGGCATTTCTCTGAATGCTGATTTGGCTCCGGGCACGATCAGTGGTGACGCATCCCAGGTTTTGGCGCCCAATGCCGAGTTAAGTGCTGCGGCGGCTGCACATAGTGCATGGATGCTTGAGCAGAACGTTTTCACACATACGGGCAGCGGCGGGTCTAGCGCGGGTGAGCGCATGGCAGCATCGGGGTATGATTTTATCGGCCAATGGACGTGGCGGGAAAACCTTGCCTGGGTTGGCACCACGGGGACCATTGATTTGGAGGCAGTGATTGAGGGCCAATACGACGGGCTTTTTCGCAGTGCGGGCCACCGCGCGAATACTTTTGCCACCACGATTTCCGAAGTTGGTTTGGCCCAAGTCGCAGGAGTGTTTGTTCAAGATGGCCAGAGTTATAACTCGTCTATGCTGACGGAAAATTTTGCCGCATCCGGAGATGCTACGTTTATTACGGGTGTGTCTTACCGTGATTCTGATCGCGATTTATTTTATTCGATTAGCGAGGGTCGGGCGGATTACCGCATTATTGTGGATGGGCAAAGGGCCGTTACGGGGGATTCTGGTGGGTATGGTCTTGATGTTGGTGCCAGCAGCCAAACATATGTGCGCATCAATCAGGGTAATCGCGCAATAGCAGGTCTTGAAGTTGATATGAGCGGTGGCAACGTCAAATTGGATGTTGTCACATCTTCGAACGGGTCGACTTCCCTGGAATTATCCGGATCCGCCCAATTGTTGGGTGGCGTTGCAGATGCACGTTTGCTTGGTGTTGCTGATTTGTCGTTGAACGGGTCGGGTTATGACAATCGTCTGATCGGAAACAAAGGCGATAACGCGATCAAGGGCTATGGGGGCGAAGACCGTCTTTATGGGTATAACGGAAGCGATGATATACGTGGCGGGCGCGGCGATGATGTTGTTTTTGGCGGATGGGGCGATGATATAATGCGCGGCGATATTGGAAACGACAAGCTGTTTGGCGGCAATAATGTTGATCGTCTGTTTGGCGGAGGAAACAATGATCAGTTATATGGTCAAAATGGAGGGGACCGCCTTTATGGTGGCTTCGGCAATGACCTCCTGTTTGGCGGCAATGGCCGTGATGTTCTCCACGGCGGCGCTGCAAATGATAGAATGACGGGTGGATTCGGGGCGGACGTGTTTATTTTTACTGATGGCTATGATGTGATCCGCGACTTTGAGGACGACCTGGATACGATCAAGATCGGACGCACTGTAGCTGGAGATGGTGCAACTATTTCAAGCTTGTTGGGTGGTGCTACTGTGCGCAATGGAAATACCACGCTGCATTTTGACGATGGTGATCGCTTGACGTTTTACTTTATTGATAATCCCGAACTTCTGGCAAATGATCTTTTGATTGTTTAGGGCTGACTGACAAAACCTGTGGCCACAAAAGGGTAGGGGGATGTCAGTATGGCACAACAAAAGATAGGCCCTGTTCTGTTGGGGGCCAATGGTAAGGTCGGGCAGGCGCTACGCGCGGTTTGGCCCGTCGGGGTGGATCTGCTTTGCCAGCATCGTGGTCTTGGGCTATCAGGTGGGTTATTCTGGGATATGCTGGATGCCCCCGCGCCTGATCTGCCGCATCCTGCCAGTGGTATTGTTGCCGTGATGGGTGTGACACATGGCGATGCGCGGGCATTGGAAGCTAACACCCGGCTCGCTTTGGCAGCTTGTGATCTGGCTGAGAAGGCAGGAGGATTGCGCGTTCTGTTGGCTTCGACCCAAGCGGTTTACGGGCCCAGCAGTGATGTTTTGCATGAGAGCAGCCCATGTCATCCAAATTCTGACTATGGCCGTGCGAAACTTGCGATGGAGCAAGCGGTTACGGGCCGCCCCAATTTGACCTGTTTGCGGATCGGGAATGTGATGGGTTGTGATGGGTTGTCGGCTGCGATGGCTAGGGGCCCTGTCGGGTTGGAGCGATTTGCAGATGGCACCGGTCCGGTACGTATGATGATCGGTCCTGCTGACTTTGCCCAAACTCTTCTGGCGCTCCTGGCGCATGAAGGCCCGCTGCCCCCAGTGTTGAATGTGGCCGCCTTTCCGATTATCGCGATGCAGGATTTATTGTCTGCGGCGGGGGCCGATTGGCACTGGGATGTGACCGCACAAGGCGGGTTGCCTGCTTTGACGCTTGATTTGACGTTGTTGGAGACATGCGTTCCATTGATCCAAACAGGCGCGGATGAGTTAGTGGCCCAAGCGCGCGCCGTGGGCTGGGAGGTTGCACGGTCATGACATGGCAAAAGCGGGTTCTTGATATAAGTGTGTCGGTGCTGTTGGTGGTGATCCTGTTCCCCATTCTTGGTGTGGTTATTGTGGTTTTATTATTCACCCAAGGGCGCCCAGTATTACATGTTTCCGAGCGGATGCGCAGCCCTACCGAACCGTTTGCATTGGTCAAGTTGCGCACGATGCCTGTAGTGGCTGGGGATAGCGGAGTGACAGGCGGCAATAAACTGGTGCAGATGTCGCGCTTGCAACGAGTGTTGCGTCGTAGTCGCGCAGATGAACTGCCGCAGTTGTGGAACGTCTTGCGTGGGGATATCTCGCTTGTCGGGCCGCGCCCGCCTTTGCGGATTTATGTCGATGCGTACCCTGATATCTATAGTCAGGTTTTGAAAAGCCGCCCCGGGATTACGGGGCTGGCATCGCTGCGGTTCCATGAACATGAGGAGCGTTTGCTGCGCGCGTGCACGACAGCGGCGCAGACGGATGCAATCTATCGCCAGCGTTGTATCGCGCGGAAAGCCCGTCTTGATGCGATTTATGCGGCACATACTTCGGTGTGTTTTGATATTGCGCTGATCGCCCAAACTGCTGCCAAGCCATTCCGCCGCAAAGATTAAACCCGCAAGATAAACTTGTGTAGCGTATCGAAATCGGTCACGCTGGCAATATACAGACAGGACCTATCACGGCTTGATGCCGCTCATTTGATAGCGTCTACTGTTGCACTTGCCCCCGACCTTGGACCGGCTGGGACTGGAGATTTTCGGCTTTGATCAGATCAGTGGGCTGGTATCACCTTCTGATTTTGCAAGCATGATCGGTGACTTGTTTCCGATCACGCTTTGGGGCCGTTCCTCGTTGTAGTATCTACGCCAAGTCTCCAACTTTTCTGCCGCATCCGCAACGTTCAAGAACCAATTAGCGGTCAAATATTCCTGACGGAATTTTCCGTTGAATGCCTCAATGAAGGCGTTGTCCGTCGGCTTTCTTTGCCTGCTAAAGTCCAAAGCCACGCCCCTATGATGGGCCCACAGATCCATATCTCGCGAGATGAACTCTGAGCCATTGTCGACTCGAATAGTCTTCGGGTAGCCAATTTGGCGGCAAATTCGTTCAAGGGATTTGACCACATCTTCACCACGGTAGCTGAACCTCACCTCCAGAATAGGGACAAAACGTGAGAATGTATCGACGACCGTTATAACGCGTAATTTTCGACCCGTTGCCAACTGGTCGAGCACACAATCCATCGCCCAGACGTCGTTAATGGCAACAGCCTCTGCACGATCATCACACAACTTTGCTTACACACACACACACACACACGTACCCTCATTGCCTTGCTTCACAATAAACGCCTTCTGCGCGTCCGTGAATTTGGATGCTTTCGTCGCTTCCACTCCTTCTGCCAGTCAGGAAAAGAGCAGTCGGAAACTCTAACTCAAAGTGGTCCAGTTAATTGGGGGTAGAGCACAGGCAGTTCTTTGATCTCCCCGTCCTTGTTCTTACCCTTTTTTATCTTGTCCGAGAACTCTCCGGTCATGCCTTCAATCGCCTGCCGTTTCCAGGTGCTCACCTTTGGAGGGTGTAATTGGCGCTCGGCTGAAATCTCCTGAATCGTCTTGTCACCACGCAACGCTCAAGCGCCACAGCAGTCCTAAATTTATTTAAAAAGTTCCGTCGCTTCGTCATCCTCGTCTTCATTCATTCGTGTTGGATACAACTTAGCACGCTGTCCAGTTTCGCCGGATCACTTCACTTAACGGTTGAATCGCCTTGCAGACACGCACTATGACGATTGTAAGGTCTGTGTTTTGGTGTTACTTGCGCCGGCGTGACATGTTTGCTTCCACCGGAGAATTTAGATGTTCCGCTTTGTCATCACACTGTCGCGCACTGCTAAGCGCTACATTTTGTTGACGGTTGATATTTGTCTTGTGCCGGTGGCGTTACTGCTGGCGTTGGCGTTACAGCAAAGTGGGATGCCCGATTTTGAAACCTTTGAAAACCGGTGGTTGTCGCTGCCGCTGCTGATGGGATTGAGCGGGTTGTTGTCCACTGTGATGGGGATCAACAAGATCCAGCTTAAGGCCTACGAGTCGCGCGCGATCGGGATGACGGGTGCCCACGCAGTTTTGTTGGGGCTTGCGACTGCGGTGCTGGATGATTTGGCAGGCTACGGCACGACGATCGCTACGTTCATTAATTTTGTGCTGGTGTATTTTCTGATCTCTGTGGCGACACGGGTTGTGTTGTTGAAACTGTTATTGGCCATTTACCGCAGCGGTCAGGAGCAGTGTCGTGTGCTGATTTACGGGGCAGGGGCCACGGGTCGCCAGTTGGCCGCCGCTTTGCGCACGGATGAACACATTTTTCCAGTGGCATTTATCGATGATAATAGCGCGCTAAGTTTAATCATGATGCACGGCCTACGTGTTTATCCCGCACGCGATATTGAACGCTTGGTTCACGAGCGGAAAATTGACCGGGTGTTGATTGCGATGCCGCAGATGCCGCGCCCTCAATTGGCGCAGCTATCGCGTCGTTTGGAGGGCATGGGGCTGGAGGTGCAGGCATTGCCATCGTTTAGTCAACTGTTGGGGCAAGGCTCGTTGGTTGATCAATTACAATCGATCGTACCGGGCCGGTTTTTGGGGCGCGCACCGTTGGATGAGGAAATGCCTGGTAAGTCGGAATTCTACGCCGACCGGTCCATTCTGATCACTGGGGCAGGCGGGTCAATCGGGTCCGAGCTTTGCCGTCAAGTGCTGAATTGCCGCGCTCGAAAATTGGTCCTTTTTGAAGTGAGCGAGCTCGCGCTTTATACAATTGATTTGGAGTTGCGCACGCTTTCCGAAGAATTGAATGTCGAGATTATCCCAGTGTTAGGCTCTATTACCGATGCCCCATTGATGCGGCGCACGATGGCGGATTATGGGGTGCAGGTTGTTCTTCACGCTGCTGCTTACAAGCATGTGCCACTGGTCGAGAAAAATCCGATTGTTGGAATTTCTAACAATGTGTTGGGCACCCAGACGTTGGCGATTGAAGCGGCGCGCGCGAATATTGAACGCTTTATTCTGATTTCGTCTGACAAAGCGGTGCGGCCCAAAAACATGATGGGCGCGTCCAAGCGGCTTGCTGAAATTGTGGTCCAAGATTTGGCCAGTCGGTCTGGCCATGGTACGATTTTCACTATGGTTCGCTTTGGCAACGTAATTGGGTCGTCGGGGTCGGTTATCCCGTTATTTCGCGATCAGATTGAAAAGGGTGGACCTGTGACGCTCACTCACCAGGATGTGACTCGCTATTTTATGACCATATCAGAGGCTGCGCGTTTGGTCCTTGTTGCAGGGTCATTTGCCAGTGGCGGTGATGTGTTTGTTTTGGACATGGGCAAGCCTGTTTTGATTAAAGATTTGGTACATCAAATGATCGTGGCGGCAGGGCGCACGATTAGGGACGCGGACAATCCTGACGGCGATATCGAGGTTCTGATCACGGGCTTGCGCCCAGGTGAGAAGATACACGAAGAGCTATTGATAAACAAAGGCCAGCTGACAACTGCGCATAGTAAAATCTTGCAAGCCCGCGAGGCACATCTGACTCAAGACGAAGTTGCGACTGCGATCCAGGGGTTATGTGACGCGATTGAGGCGGCGGATGTTGTCGCATTGCGCCGCGTCGTTTCGTATTTTGTTGAGGGTGAAGGTTTAGCGAATGGCGGTCTGTAAATGCTCAGGACGAAAAAATGAAGGAAGATACATGGAACCGAAATTTGGAACCAGCGGTCTGCGTGGTCTTGTTGTGGATTTGACCGCTGATTTGGTCGGTGCATATGTGCAGGCGTTTATACGCGCTTGTCCCGTGGGGACAGGGCTTTTTGTCGGTCGCGATTTGCGACCCTCGTCCCCTGCGATTGCGGGCATGGTGATTGATGCGGCGCGCGCAGCTGGTCTTGCCATAACCGATTGTGGTGGGGTGCCGACCCCTGCACTGGCGTTGGCGGCAATGAACGCGGGGGCGGCTGCGGTGATGGTCACGGGTAGTCATATTCCTGCGGATCGTAACGGTCTGAAATTTTATACGCCTAACGGTGAAATCACCAAGGCCGATGAGGCTGCGATTTTGACCAGAATGGGCGGCAAATTCGAACTTATCGATGGGCCTGCTCCCGTGCAAAATACCACTGCAGGAGTCCTATATACGGACCGCTTTGTACGCGCCTATGGCATAGCACTGAACGGGTTACGCATTGGTGTCTATACTCATTCTGCTGTGGGTCGTGATCTGCTGTTGGATGTGTTTGCGCGTCTTGGAGCGGATATTATTGAACTTGGTCGTTCGTCTGATTTTATCCCCGTGGATACTGAAGCGATTGATCCTGCGATCCGTGTGCAGTTGAAGACATGGGCTGCGGAATATAGGCTGGATGCTATAATTTCGACAGATGGGGATGGCGATCGCCCATTGTTGGCGGACGCCACAGGCACAGTTGTTGTGGGTGATGTTTTAGGGCAGATCACGGGATCCGCATTGGGTGCAACTGTGGCCGTCACGCCAGTCTCGTCAAATACAGGTGCAGAGGTGAAATTTGATCAGGTGATCCGTACGCGTATTGGGTCGCCTTATGTTATAGCAGGCATGGAACAAGCACGCGGTGATGTGGTCGGATACGAGGCCAATGGCGGGTTCTTTTTGGGATTTTCAGCGATGGGTCCAATGGGAACTTTGCCTCCTTTACTGACACGTGATGCGTTGCTGCCGCTGGTTGCCTCGTTGGCAAAAGCGCGAACCACTGGTGGGTTGGCGTCCTTGGTCAGTGCAGAGCCAGCGCGGTTTACAATAGCGGACCGATTGCAAAACGTGCCGAATGAGGCGTCCAATGCACTGGTTGCTGAATTAGATACTAACTCTGCTAAAAGGGCTGGCTTTCTAGCAGAATTTGGCGGAGTTGAGGTGGGCGTTGATCGCACCGATGGCTTGCGCATATCATTGGTAGATGGGCGAATTGTGCATCTGCGCCCCTCTGGCAATGCGCCCGAATTGCGGCTTTATGTTGAGGCGGACAGTATGGCGACTGCGGTTGCAACCCTCGTCGCGGGGCTTTCCGCCGTAAGGGAGGCGTTTGGCTAACGTTCCAGTACTTTTGTATAGTTAGCACGCATCAGAACCAAGCCCAGTGCAATCATAACAAGTGCCACCCCGAACCCGTAGCTTAGCGAAACATAGGAGGCTTGATAGGTCGGGTAAAACCCAGTGCGTACCAGCCCTGTGACATGCATCACGGGGTTCCACCACAAAATGTTTTGCACTGTGCTGGGGAGGTCTTCGTAGATAAAGAAAATGCCTGAGGCTAGGAATAGCGGCCGCGATACGATTTGCCAAAAATTATTCCAGATTGGAAATAATCCTCCAAGGGTTGCATTCATCAAGCCAACGCCAAAGCCCAAAAGACATGCAAGAGAGATGCCAGATATAATAGGGATCAAATCAAGAATGGTACGCGGGTCGGTAACGATAAATATTCCTGAAATCACGATACCGAAAACTATGCCTTGAGTCAGCACATTTAAAATAAACCGCGCAAGCACTGCGTCAACCCACGTCACGCTTGGGTACGCCAGCAGTGCACGTGCATAGCGCAGCGAAAAAGCCACTTTGCTCGCGATGTCGTTGTAAAACTGGAACGGCAGATAGCCTGTGGCGTAGAATAAAAAGAAACTGGTCCCAAGCGAGGGCGACCGTACTAAAAGTGAAAAGCCGATAGATAGCACAACCAGCATCCCTACGGGTTGCACGATAGCCCAAATATACCCTCCTGGAGACGCTCCGTAAGTCGCGCCCATTTCACGCAGCATCAATGCGATGATAGTTCGTATGGAGCGAAACTGTGGCGGTTTAAGGCGAGGTTCAATTTTTGCAGGGGCGCTTGTATTCATGGTAGCTGAAAAGCACGTTAAGCCCTACGATGGCAAGACATCTGTGGTTCGCTGCCTTATTTTTAACATACTCATCATTATACATTACAAATGATGTAAGGCGCGCGCGCTGCCTTCAACTGTAAGTCTTGTTAGAAAACAGTAGTTTACCTGATGAGAGGAATCGGTATGGGAACGGTTTACTCACAACTGAGTATCACGGAACAGCGCAGAATAGAACGCTGGAGACACGCAAAGGTCCCTTTCGATGAGATGGCGCGTGTTCTGAACGCTGCTGCTCAGCGATACTCCGAGAACTTAAGCGCAATCATTTCTCAGATGAAAGCATGCCAAAACATTATGGATACTACGGTGGTGTTGCCCAGTTATGATGGTAGATCGACGTGCGCGAGATCGCAAACTGATCAGACACCCTGCACTCAGCAAGTGCCTGCTTGAGATTCTCAAGAACGGATGGACGCCTGAATAGATTGGCAACCGAATGATCCATGAAGGCGCGAAGGCCAGGGTCTGTCAGGAAACGATTTATTGCTACATCTATTCCGAAGAAGGGATGCGTGAAGATGTGTGGTGGTACTTGCCCATCCACCGTGTCGCCCGTCGGCCAAGGCGAATTAGGCGGAGACACGATCCAAAATCCCACCGAGATGTCAGTATTCTGTTCCACCCGGACGACGTGGCCCACCGCCGCCAGTTCGGACATTGATAGGGCGATTCGATGCTGTTCAAACAAAAGCTTGGGCAAACAAATGTGACGTCGTTCGTCGAACGCGTTAGTCGGTTCACCCTGATCCTCAAGAATCTCAACAACCGCACAAAGCCCGTTATAGGAAAAATTACCAAAGCCGTTAAAGACCTGCCACACCAAGCCCATCGATCGATCACTTTTGATCGTGGTTCAGAATTTATGAACTGACCACACCTGCAAGCTGAGATTGGCACCCAAACATTGAGCTGCAATCCGCCCGCGCAGCGGCAGAAAGGCGCGGTCGAGAACACAATTCGTCTCGTTAGGCGCTGTCTTCCGCGCAAGCGTGACACCCAAAAGAGTCGCAGTTCAGGCGTCGCCCACATCTTGTGCCGTGTTTCCAGAGCAGTTATGGCTCAAACTTAGTTATTTATGGAGATAGGAATGGTTGACGTTTCAGTCGTGGTGCCCTGCTATAATGCAGAGCCGTTTATCGAAGATTGCATCAGATCGATCGCGGAGCAGACCGGTGTTAGCGTCGAAATCCTTGCGGTCGAAGATCGGTCAAGCGACCGGACCTGGGATATGTTGTGCTGTCTTGCCAAGCGTTTTCCAGCGTTAAAGTTGCAACGGATGAATGAGAATTCTGGTCAGGCGACGGCCCGCAATGCGGCTATGGCTATGGCCAGTGGCCGCTATGTTGCGCTATTGGACTCCGATGATTCGTATCGCCACCCGGACGTGTTACGGCAATGGGTTGCGGCAGCAGATGCCGGTGAGTTGGATCTCTGCGTTGCGCAATACACCACGCAATTCGAGAATGGTGATCAGAAACATAACACTGGTGTACCGCTCTTGCAGACGCCCGATAAAATAGGATCGGCCCTGACGTCTCCGGAAATTGCCAATACCGCTCAAAGCTGGCAAATCCTGTTCCGCCAATCGTTTCTGACCGAGACGGGGCTTAAGTTTTCTCAAAAGCTGCGCCAACGTGAAGACCGGTTATTTTTCATTGAAGCCTTTTGTCATGCCAAGCGCGTCAGTGTCATTGCGCTGGACGCGATCTTATACCGCGTCCATCCGGGGTCAACGATGCGGCGGCGCGATTATGGCCAGATGGCACAGTTCAACCTGCATATGGAAATGATGAGTATATTTATCACGCAAGCCCGTGAAGATAGGCGGATCAGTGATGATTTTGAGCGCGCCAATGCCGTCGCCTATTGGCGACAGCTGATGGAATATTGGAACATACTTTTGATCCCAGCGCTATTGGATGATCCTCAGGCACACTATCTTGAGCCCACAGAACAAGACATAGAAGTGGCCAATGCTTTCATCGCGCTTATCAACAAACTGACAAGACACTGCGGCCCGTTTTTTTTGGATCAGGCGATCCAGAAACATGGCTCGGCAGAGGCGATGAAAGTTGAAGGTGTGTTGGATGTTGCCCGTCTTGTGGTGATGGCCGAACGACGTGAGTTGCTGGTGCAACTGCTTCGCGGTCAACGTCTTCATTCTTCCGACTTGCGAACGCTGATGGCGCAGACTGACCTGCCTTGGGCCGAAGCGGCGGTCATGCAATACTTGCGCTATTCTCGTAGCGCAAGTATTGCACAAGAGAAGGTGACAGATGAGACCCCGCATCTAGCCTCTTTGGTGAAAAGAGTGATCTTGCATGTGGGCACGCCGAAAACTGGCTCTTCGTCCTTGCAAGAGTTTCTAGAAAATAACCGGTTCAGGTTGGCAGATCAGGGCATTTGGTATCCGGTATATGGTGCCAGCCGCGAGCGGGGTATGCGGCGCAATCGGACCTCCGGGCATCTGGGGCTGATCCGCAATCTGATTAACAATCCGGGCAATGACTTTCATGAACGCCGCATTGCCGCTGAGATTGCCTCATTTGGCAAACCAATCCATACGGTGATACTATCGTCTGAAAACATCTTGTCTCATGTACTATTTCCAGAAAATGGTACAGGCCTGACACCCGAAGGTGATCCTATCGGTCAAATAGTAAAGGCGCTGGGGCTGGAACAGGTTGAGGTTGCAATGGTGCTGCGACGTCAGGATAATTGGTTCCAATCATATTACCGTGAATTATTATCGAACCCGTATAACCAATTTTTGGCGTCACCAATGACATTTTTTAAGAATTTGGAAATGCGAGGCCTGTTCGATTACGATAAGCTGATCTCCCATATTGCAGCTATGCCTTGGGTTAGCCGCCTGCATGTATCAGGCTTTGCGCAGATGCGTGAAGCCGGCGGATCGATTCCATGGTTTTTGGATATCTTGGGGCATGATGGTGTTGACCTGCTAGGTAACTCTGCCCTGGCAAGCAACTTATCCTTAACGGATGCTATGGCAGGCAATATCCGCCTGCTTAAATTGCAACATCCAATCCGCGGACGAGTGCCTTCTCTTTTTAACGCAATTACAACATCCCAAGACCTACGCGACGTGCAGTATAGTTTGATAACACCGGATCAATGGACCAAAATAGATGATCGACTGGCCGCAGGCCTAGCCGCCTTTGATAAGCGGTTCCCAGGTGAAAAACCGTCGCACCGCCCTGCCTCTGGAAAGAATGCATTATTGCCAGTGCTGCCGGTTATTGCGGGTAATGAACCGGACCATCTGTGGCTCGGCCTGACACAAGATAGCAATAATCCGATGGCCAAACACCTTAGTCATATACTCAGAGACTATCAGACTTTGATCGACGAACATGCTTATATGAGCACCAGTAAATCTTGGTCTCTGACTGCCCCGTTGCGGATTACCCTTGGCGCGGTGAAATCGATCCGCAATCGTTTGCGAAAGTAAGAGTAAGCTATAGAATAACCCTAACGGATAGGTTTGTACTTTATCGGCACGTAACCATTTTCCGTCGGCATGTTTTTAGGAAAAATGGTATGACAAAGCGAACACTGCGGGCAAAAATGGTCAGTAATATTATTCCACAAGGTGCTCGGGGTGTCGAAATCGGTGTTTTCCGCGGTAAGTTTTCACGCGAATTGATCGAAATTCTGGCGCCAGAGAAATTATATCTTGTCGACCCATGGGAAAATTTCGCCGATACTAGCTTAACATCAAGCTGGTATCATGCGGATTCCAAGATTGATATGAACGTGATGTATCATGCTGTGCGCCGCCGGTTTGTTAATGAAACCGAAAGCGGTCAGGTAGAGATTCTGCGCGGGACCATAACGGATGTGGTGAGGGCTATTCCTGATCTCTCTCTTGATTTTGCCTATGTCGATGGGGACCATAGATTTGAGGGTGTGCTGAATGATCTGCGACGGATAAGTGCAAAGATTAAACCGGGCGGCGTGATATTCCTGGATGATTATGTCGTTGGCCATTGGTGGGCTGACGGAGTTGTACGTGCATTGAACGCTTTTTTAGGAGAGGCCGCTACGGAGTGGCAGATCCTGCGGGCTATGGGCAATCAAGCAGTGATCCGTAAGCATTTAATTCGCGAAGGCACATAACCATTTGTCGCGTAGATTTGCAGCTTTTGCTACTGTATTGATTTTGGAAGGGTTGATCGGGTTTTAGGTTTAAGGTCAGGCAGGAAAATTTTTATGACTATGATATCTTCAGGTAGCGCTGCCTTTGATCTAAAACAGTTCTTGCGAACCACCTATTGGTTTGGATCAACGACTCACGGTGTCATGGGTCCCATGACCTTTGCCCCCAGCGGGTATGTGATCGGACGTTCCCACCCAAGCGAGTACCGTTATAAAATATCGCCCCAAGGGGATTTGTCGTTTATATCGCGTCAGAACGAGGTTACGTCCGTGGTGCGCTATGTTCCCGAAATTGGCCAGTTTGTGCCGCAACAGGGATATCCGCATTTTTTGATACCAATTTTAACGCTGGACCCTGATGCCAAGACCGCGTCCAGACCCTCTGTGTTTGTAAACACGGTGCCCAAGTCGGGCACTTATCTATTGGCGCGGGCGCTTGAAATCGCAGGATTTGTCAATCAGCGCCTACACGTCATGGACGAATTTTTCCACGACAACCGCGGTATTGACGATGACGCGATTCACTGGGATCCGCAATGCCGACAGGTTAATTGCTCGGCTGCGGCTGTGGCGTCGCTGTTGCGCGGCGGCGAATATGTCGTCGGACATTGTGATCAGCCGACTACATTGACCAACCTAGCCAAAACAGATGTGATAGTTGTGAACCTGATCCGTGAACCGCGCGATATGCTGGCGTCGATGTTCACCTTTAAGCAGGCCAAAGTGAAACCACAACCTTCTGACCGGCTGTGGCAATCGCTGGATGGTATCGCTGCCTTCAAGGCCTTTTTGCTCTGTCATCCTGTCCAGCAATGGATTGCGCAGACCTATTTGCTGGCAGAACAGCCCCATGTGCTCCGGTTCGAGGACATCAGGGCCGGACGCGTGGACCGCAAAGCCATCGGATTTCGGTTTTCACGCGAACTGGAAAAAAGTTTGAAGAATGCTATCGGCCAAAAAACCGCGACCTATGTCCCAGGCGATCGTAGTGCAATCAGGGCCTATATGGATGATCCTGACATCATGAACTACCTTACGGATACTGGCGTAATGGCGTTGTCACATCGGTTTTGGCCGGAAATCCATGTGTAGGGTCTAGGTGTAAAACGCAGAGCAACAATGGACCACAGCAGCATTTGCATAGTGCAGTTGTAGCGGAGTAATATTCCGCCAATTTTCACCGTAGTTTGCGAGTCCGTTGTCCTTGGAGTTGAGGTGCTCTACCCCTTTGAAATTGGGACCGTTTGAAACTGGAGTTTTCGGTTAAACCTTCCTGGCTGGGAGGGAAGCTGAGACCGATGAAGGCATACAGTTGGTCCATGCAACAACGTCCTTTTATATGCGCGTAGAAACGCTTAAGGGATTACTGATCCAATTAAAGGTACGTGTGTGTGACCGTTACTGACCAGCCCGTGCATCACCCCGTTGATCTCGATGGTATGCTCTCCGAAGCGGGCAGTATCTATGCCTGCTTGTATCCTAACCGGGTGGTCACATTGATCCTGCATGATGTCGTAAAAAATTACTGGGGGCAGTCATTCGAACTAGATTCCGCGGCACCAGAACTGGGCCGTATGACATTACAACCAACCATCGGTCCGGTCGCGGGTGAGATCATCACCGTGCGGCTAGCCCCGCCCGCACCTGCAGAGACTGGCATACGGGCGGACCCACCGTGGGCGCCCCCGCGCATGTTGGCATCTGTTTTCGTCCGCTCGCCCTTGGCTTACGAAGGTATCCGCCATAAAGTAGAAGTTTGGCGTAAATGGCACGCTAGGAAACGCCGCCTTGCCCACGATGATCTGCCGGACGCAGCGTCGGTATCGAAATTCCCTGCGGGCCGCGACCTGCCGCCTGCCGTTCTGATCGGGATGCATTGGCTTGAGGTCGGTGGCGCCGAAAAGATGGGGTTTATGGCTATTGACTGGGCGCTTGCCGCGGGTTTACGTGTGTTTGTTGTCTCAGGCACGGCGAGTGCGCAGCGGTTGGCCAGCCGGTTACCGGACCATCCTGATGTGATCTTTCTACGGCCCGACCTGTATTTGCAACCCGCAGATTGGCCGCGATATCTGGCAAATCTGATAAGCACGCAAAATATCAGGCTGACGCATAATCACCATTGTACACCACTTTATAATGCACTGCCCTATCTGAAGTTGGCGACGCCTTGGGTTAACCATATTGATTCTACTCATATTGTTGAAACTATTAATGGCGGCTATCCGCAGATGTCAGCACTATACGCACCTTATATTGATGTGCATCACGTCATCAGCAAGGCGCTGGTGACTTATCTGCGCGACGATTGCGACATCATTGGACAAATCAGACTGGGCCGCATGCTGCACGACGATGAAGAAACATCTAAAATTCTACCAAATATGACGATGGTGGCGGGTCAAGCCGAGCTGCACGTGGTCTTTGTCGGGCGACTGAGCTATCAAAAACGCCCTGTAGTGGTGGTAGAAATGCTGCGTAGAGTGGCACGTTGGGCAAGCTGCAACGGCGTCATACTGCGTGCGACGATGGTCGGCGAAGGTCCGTTTGCCGATACCGTCACCGCCTTGCTGGAGCGCTATGGCCTGACCAATTTGGTCACGCGGGCGCAGGCCAATTCCGATGTGCCTGCCGTGTTGAGAAGTGCCGACATCCTACTTGTTCCCTCGAGCAACGAAGGTCTTGCGCTGGTCTGCTATGAGGCGATCGAACAGGGCTGCATCCCGCTGTCCACAGCCGTCGGTGCACATGGCGAAATCATCCCGCCCGATCTGTTAGTGCCTGTCGCACCGGGATCGGCGGTGCGCAGGACCGTGCAAATTCTGGACCGGTTGTGGCGCGACCCGTCATTTATGGCTGCCCAGCAAACCGCATTGCATGCCCTGTACGCATCCATTAGGGATGATCCGACTGCATATGACGTGTTAATGCCGATTTATAAGGCCGTCGCTGACGGACGTGATATAACCTAAAACATGAGGACTATATTGCTCGTACCCCAAACAATTGCTGCCGTTATCGTCACATATAACCGTGCCGAAAAGTTGATGAGGGTGCTGGACGCGTTGGTCGCACAAACCTTGCCGCTGGACGTCATTTATGTAATCGACAATGCATCGACGGATGACACCGCAGGCAGGGTTGCGGCCCGTGATATTGTCAATCTACGCTATATAAGGCTGCCCGAAAACCTTGGCGGCGCTGGTGGATTTCACGCCGGTATGAAGCAAGCCTATGCGGACGGCGCCGATTATCTCTGGATTTCAGACGATGATGCCTATCCGCTGGCGGATGCACTGAAACAACTGCGCGATGGGATTGAACAATTCCAGCAGCAGAACGGATATCGTCCTAGCTTTGCCTGTTCACGTGTTGAATGGACCGACGGCAGCCTATGCGAAATGAACACGCCGATGCCGGTCTGGGACTGGCCGCGGTTCTTGCGGAGGGAAACGCCCTGGGCACTTGTGGGGGGATGTTCGTTCGTATCGGTTCTGGTGCCACGCTGGGTTATCACCGACCATGGTTTGCCAATCCCCGAATATTTTATTTGGTTCGATGATGCTGAATTCACCCGCCGTATAGCCAAATCCTATCCAGGTATTTTTTGCCCCGAAAGCCGCACAATCCACGATATTGCCGCAAACAAAGGCGTGAATTATAGTCTGATTACTCGCAAGACCTTGTGGAAGTTCAGATACGGCGCGCGCAACGAAACGTCGTTCCATCGGCGCGAACGCGGCATGCTGGGGGTTGTAGCATCCACGATTAAAATCGCCCGCGAAATGGCCCTGGGGCGGATACCGTGGGGTATACGGTGGCAGATCTTTGCGGCCATCCTGCTTGGTTTGTGGTTCCGGCCTGCGATCCCGCCTGCCCCAGAGACCGGCACGGCGTAGCTTATCCTTTTTACAATCTGAAATTTGTTAGTGTATAGCTATCTTGAGTTATATCTGGACTGATACTGCGATCATGAAAAACACCACACACATTGACGTCTCCGCACTGGCAAAAGAATTTGATCTTCCTGTTACAGTGTTGGACGCATTCGTTAACCGTTTCGCACCCACCCATGTATCACAGGGCGCCTATCAGGCCACGTCCGATGTTTTGCTGTTTGTGCATATCCCCAAAACAGCAGGCATGTCGGTTGGCCGCAGTCTGCGTGAGGCATTTGATGTCTTTCGCGGGGTTGACTGGACCAACAAAGCCAAATCGTTCCGCGACGAAACCCGTGCGGCAGTTTATACGCAAAGTCGGGCCAACAGCCGACAGGTCATCATGGGGCATTATGGCTGGTCCGAACTGCAAATCTGGCGCAACCACAACATGCCGTTGAAATGCGGCACTATACTACGCGATCCCGTGGCGCGTGTGGTGTCCAACTATAACTACAACTGCTCACCTAAACATCCACTAAATGAAACTTTCAAGGGGCGATTTCCAACGCTGGACGATTATGTCGTAAACTTGCCGCTTGACGTGCAGGTGACGCAAGCCGCAGGTCTAATCTGTTCGTTCGAAAACCTTCTGGATAAGCTAAATACACATTACAGTTTTCTAGGCGTTGCCGAACATCTGAATGCGTCGCTTACGCATCTGTGGCGATCGCATGGCCTGCCCGCACAGCAGACATACCGCGAAAACACGGGCCCAAGATCTCAAGTCCCCCCCCTGTCCCTTGCCCTGCGCAAGATAATTCAAGACCGTAGCCATAACGATTGCAAGTTGCATGACCTGTTGACGCGCCTTTACACGGCTGCGGCCCCTGCCAAGGAATAACCCCACCTATGCGTATCCTGTTTCACGCCCCCGGGCTGGCGGCCTTCCGCCCCAATATCGATTTGCCGCATCTTCTGGGCGTACCTGCCACCACTACTGATACGCTGAACGGGCTGCGGGCGACGCATCAACTTACCGGCAACCGAGGTAATATCATCCATGCCGAAGCACCCTCAAAAATCTTTTACAAGGCGCCTAACTTATCGGCTTTTGGCAATCTGGCGGTCTTGCAGAAAACACTAGGCGATAGTTTTCGCATCCGAATGGCTGCGCAATTTGATATCATTATTATCTCGATGGCCAATTTTATTCGCCCCACCCATGATGGGGCGACCCTTGCCGCCGCACTCGACGCGCTGGACGGGGCAATCAAATTCATCGTTTTGGGGGCGGGCTTGCAAGGCACACATAAACTTCGCGATATGATGCCCGGTAACCGCAATCTGCTAGCGATTATGAACGAGCAGGCCGCTGTATTTGGTGTGCGTGGCGACGATACCGCCGAATGGTTAGCCGATAACGGTTTCGGTAATACGTCCGTTCTGGGTTGCCCCAGTCTGTATAGCTATCCTCAGTCTATTCTGGCTATCGACGGGGCAGCGGCGCGCGCAAAAGGCGCAAATGCTGATGTGATGACCGCAGGCCATCTGGCGCTGCACAAAAATAAACTGTCGATCCGCGGTTCCGCGTTGGTAAAAGCCCTGAAAGGGGTGAACGCATCCTATGTGATGCAGGACGAATTTCTGACCTATGGTGATCTGGCGGACACTCCGTTTTTATATCACGAAGGCAGCAATACCTGTCAGCCCGCACCAGTCAACAGCTTTCTCAGCGGCCGTGGCAAAACGCCAGTCAATTTCCGGCGCTACTACTATTTCACCGAAGCCGGCGCATGGCGGCAGGGTGCGATGCGCCATGATGTATTTGTAGGCGACCGGTTCCACGGCGGTGTGGCTGCCATGCAGGCGGGGGTGCCTGCGGTGTTCCTTAAACAGGACAATCGCGTGTCTGAACTGACGCGATTTTTTGATCTGCCCAATCTGACGATTACCGATTTCAACAAAAAGGGTCTGGCTGCAACTCTGGACGAGCACCTAAGCCACGACGCACTGGAGCGAATGAAAACCACCTATCGCACCCGTCATGCCGCGTTCAGCAGCGCAATGGCTGCCCATGGTTTGGCCGTTAAAACCCGTATTGGCGCAACGGACACAAGCAACAGGCCCTTTACCCCCGCTAAAATTACTGGGCCAGACACCTCCAATCTGGCTGAGGGTGAACAACCCGCTTTTACTGAATTAGACAACTATATTATCCACGTCAATCGCCCGCCCGACACGCGTGAAGTCGTCATCACCTTTGAGGCGGCGGACTGGACAATTGATCGCAAGAATCCACTGCGCCGAGGATTTGGTGAAAAGTTCTTAATCGAAAATGGCTATGCGGTAATTTCGGTCCTGACCAAAACCGTCAACTGGTATCGCGCGCCCGGCCTATTGTCATTTTTTGAACACCCACAGTTCCGTAAGTTTCTCGCGAGTTTTGACCGAATTCACAGCTATGGGTCCAGCATGGGTGGCTATGGGGCTTGTGCCTTTGCAGATTTACTGGGCTGTCACAACGTGGTGGCGCTACAACCTGTGTCCAGTCTTGCCACCGATCTGGTTTCTTGGGAAAGCCGCTTTGCTCATGGGGCCAAACTTGACTGGACCGGTGCTTATCGCGACGCCGCCACGGGAATCACGACACCTCATGCCGTCTATGCGCTCTATGATCCGGACTGGCAGGACGCAAGACACACGGACCGGTTGGCCGAGACCGCTGGCGCCCGTTTGCGCCGCGTGCCTGTGCCAAAAGCCGAACATGCTGTGCCGCGCTATCTACAGAGGCACAAGCTTTTGAAAGATGTCTCGTTGATGTGTCTGCGTGGTACAGATCACGGCCATATCGCGTCGCAAATTGTCAAACGGGTCGGCGGGCGTTAACTGGCAGCCAATTGGCTTACCCTGATGGAGCTTCTTGAGGTCTCCGCGCCATACTGAAAATTGCTGTCGGCCTCGTACAGATCATGTGTGGATGTATATGGACCCCGCCTAATTGCAACGGTCTGTTTGGTTCTGGTTTCGAGGTCGCGATTGCTGATGTATATCCGGCTTCTTTGGGCGGCCCGATATATCGTAGCCGCGAGCCCCGATGGATTTCCGCTTGCTTCCCCCTCATCGCCCCTAAGGCATCGATGTTGACCTTGCCGATCCACACATCAGGTTCGAGAAGCAACGGGTGTGACCCTTTTCCATCTCCTGGCAGATGTTGCAATATTCCTGAGATAGCCCTCCTTATGTCAGCCTATCGATATGGTTTTCAGCTGAATGACACCTCATGAGCTGGGCGGTACTCCTGATCTTTTGATAGAAGCGACCATATAATTCTGGCATTCTTGTTAGCTAGCGCAACAGCCACCACGTTTGGATGCCGTCGTTCCCGCATACGCTCTATCCATTGACTGCGCGCATCGGTTTTCCCGGCAGCACGGCTGAGCACAGCTCGCGCACCATGAATGAGCAATGTTCGCAAGTATCGGTCGCCGCGTTTGCTGATACCGAACAATCGAGCTTTTCCGCCGCTTGAGTGTTGCTTGGGAACTAATCCCAACCAAGCAGCAAATTGGCGGCCGTTCTTGAAGCAGGACTTATCACCAATTGCTGCTACCAAGGCTGTTGCTGTGATTGGCCCAACACCTTCAATTCGACCAATGCGTTGGCACATCTCGTTCGAACGGAAGAGGTTCTTAATCCTGCGATTGTAACCCGCGAGCCGTATATCCAGTTCACCTAACTCGTCGCGCATGTCGCGCAACATATCAATGAAAATATCCCCAAAGCTGCTCTCGTTGCTGTCAGCGATCTCACCTAGCGCCCGCCGGATGCGGGTAATATCCCGATTCACCACAACCCCATGTTCTCCGAGCAAACCGCGAACCTGGTTCACCAACCGTGTTCGATTTGCGACGACGCGCTGCCGGATACGATGGACCGCCTGTATTTCCAACTGTTCAGGGGACTTTGGTGGCACAAAGCGCATCGAGGGACGACCGACAGCCTCACAAATGGCCTCTGCATCGTTGCGATCGTTCTTGTTCGACTTCACATAAGGTTTCACGAACTGTGGTGAGATCAGACGCACTTCGTGACCCAAATCCGTCAGAACACGTGCCCAGTAATGTGACCCGCAGCACGCCTCCATTCCGACGATACATGGCTCAAGTTCAGCGAAGAATCGTGCAACGCCATCCCGCCGCAATGTCTTCTTCAGAACGATCTCATCCTGAGCATCGACAGCGTGAACTTGAAAAACATACTTGGCCAAATCAAGGCCGATCCTACTAATTTTCATGGTACGCATCCTCCTGTTTCCTATCCGAAGCTACCCCATTTGGGGGCGGCGGGGTCCATACCATTGCTCCCGGTTTCGCAAGGTGATTTTCAGACAGTTCTGGTTGCGTGATCGGTACCGGTCGTGTGTCAGGCCTCCGCATGTGACTCAGGTCTGCCACGGGCCGTTATGGTGTTCGTGGGCTATGGGTCCAAATCGATCTTCCGGACTTTTATGTCCTTGACCTCTATATGGTTTTCCCAAAGCTGAACGTGATCATTGCGCCCATAATCGTCTGTCGATCGCCTCACTTCACCGGCTCAACCGTTTGCTCTTAAGCAGGCTGATCCGGATCTCTTTTCTCGGTTAGGCTTTGGCGTATTGTACCAACCCTCCCGAGTAATCTTGTTCCTTTGTCACCATCGCCCACATTGCACGGGCCATTTTGTTGGCCATTGCGACGGCTACCATCTTGAAGGGCTTGCGCGCCAAGAGCCGACCCAACCAGCTTTGCGGATCGATACCTTTGGCCACAGCCCATCGCAGGCAAGCGGTGGCACCGGTGATCAACAGACGGCGCATGTCGGCTTGGCCCATCTTGCTCACACGGCCCAGCTTAGTTTTGCCACCAGTGGAATGTTGCCTCGGGACCAGCCCGAGCCAAGCGGCAAAGTCGCGCCCTTTTCGGAAGTTTTCCATTGGTGGTGCAAAGGCTAGAAACGCTGCGGCATTGATAGGCCCTATTCCTGGCATGGTTTGAAGACGGCGAGCGGTGTCATCGCGTTTGGCGGTATCTCTCATTTGCCGTTCAAACGTCGCGATAGTCGTGTTGATCTGCGCAATGTGATGAAAATAGAACCGTGCGGCTTCGAGCACCAAATCTGGAACAAGATCAGGCTGCGCCTCTAAAACGTCTTCATATGCAAGCAGCGCTGCATTACCTTTCGCTACGATTATCCCGTGTTCGGCCAGATGTCCGCGCAGAGTGATAAGCAATTGCGATCGCTGACGCGTGAACGTTTGGTGGGTTCAAAACAGCATGGCCTGCGCTTGTTGTTCAGGGCTTTTGATCGCAACGAACCGCATATCTGGCTGGCGGGCAGTGTCAGAGGAATTTTCTTGCCGGCTGGGGTTGCGCCGACTAGCGTCACCGGATGACAAAACGCAGCCCATTTCGGTATTTCAAGACCAGCCCTGAAATCATCCTCCTTGCTGTTATGATGTACGTCCGGTTTCCGCTTTCACTCCGCAATGTCGAGGATCTGCAGCATGAACGTGGCATCGATATCAGCCACGAGACGGTACGGTTCTGGTGGAACCGCTTTGGTCCGATGTTTGCTGCTGAAATCCGTAGGAGACGGGTGGACCGAATGCGTTCGGGGACTCATTGGCAATGGAATCTGGATGAAGTGTTCGTGAAAATAAATGGGGAGCAGCACTACCTTTGGCGCGCGGTCGATCACGAAGGGGAAGTTCTCGAAAGCATCGTTACAAAGCGCCGGGATCGCAAGGCCGCATTGAAATTTCTCAGGAAAACGATAAAACGGCACGGCAACCCGCATAGCTTGGTGACCGACAAACTGCGATCTTACGGCGCTGCGATGAAAGTCGTTGGCAACGCGGACAAACAGGAAACTGGCCGCTGGCTCAACAATCGGGCCGAGAATTCACATCAGCCATTCCGACGAAGAGAACGGGCAATGATCCGCTTCAGGCGCATGCGAACCTTGCAGAAATTCGTTGCTGTCCACGCTTCCATTCACAACCACTTCAATCAAGACCGAAGCCTCTCCCAACTCGATCACTTCAAGGCCAACCGCACCGCTGCACTGAATGAGTGGCGCGGCCTTTGTGCGGCATAAAAGGGCAGGGGTGCTGGCCTAGTAGACGAGTTCGCATTCGTCTGACAGCACCACCCCATCTGCTTTCGGGAAAGCCGAATGAGCAGTTTGCTTGCCAAAGCTCATTTTGTTTGTGTCAGGTCGAATCCGATCAAGATGTCGCGAGACACAGGCTTGCGCCAGATTGCCTGGTAACTTTCAATGAAATTTGATCGAGAGACAATCAGGCCAGGCAAGGCAACCCAATCTGGGCATGGACGGTCAAGCAATGCCGTGATTGTAGTGCGGGCGACAGCCTCACCTTGCTGAAAAGGGCGCTGGCCTGCAATCCCAATCACAGGTCCCCCTTTTGCAAGACTTTCTGTCACCTCTTGCCCTAGATCCACCGTTGTGATGGGCATATCTGGGTTCCGTTTTGAAACTGCCCGGACGACGTCAATGCAGGGGCTATCCCAGACCACGAACAGCCCTGCAATTTCCGAGTGATCGTTGATGAGCTGGACAGCTTCGTGGCCGGCGCCGTCAATGGTTGAAAAGCTCGCTGTTTTCACCGCGACATCAGGACGGTTGACCTCCATCCAACGACTAAAAGCGATTTCGCGTTCATTCGTGGCAAAGAAATCTGCATCATAAGCAAGCATCCCGGCAGAAGCGCCTAGCGGTAAGCGGGCAGACAGAAGCTCGGCTGCAATTTTGCCCAACCCAAAGTTGTCAGCCGAAACGAGAGAGACATAGTCTTTGCCCGGAAGCATCCCAGTGGGGACATTGTCAATCAAAACGAGTTTTATGCCTGCGCCCGAGATCGCAAGGTGGGCCTTTGTTACGGTCGTATTGTTTACGGGAAGCGAAATAATCGCGTCAGGATTTTCGCCCTGCAAGCGGCCCAATGCATCAATTTGCGCTTTGGATGAAAAATTGCAATCCACCACATCAATGACGATCGCACCGCATTCTCCCAATGTTCCAATGATGCCCTGCACGACATGCCTGGCCCAGTCGCTTTCAAGAGTGTGCATGACGATTGCGACGCGTAACTTTTTTGCACGTGCCGCAGTTATGTCCTGTGGTAAAAGGGTAACCCGCTCTGGTGGAGAAGCGCGTTCACCGTGTGGTCCAAGTCCAACTATTGTCATACTAGGTTCCTTCAATTGCTCGGTGGGGCTTGGGGCCCGTCGTCGGCTTGCTGCGTAATAGAGTTCAAAGTTTCTAGACCATATACAAAGTCCGGGTGCTGGGTCGGAGATCCTAACAATATCCAGTCTTTCAAGAAGACCGGATCAAAGAGCGCGGAAACAGCGATGCCAGCCGCACCTAAAAGCGCGGCGGAATTGCCCATTTGCGATCGCAGGATGCGCAGGTCTCGGGTAACTAGCGGATGCGATGCGCCATAAACGGCCTCACGTACGCTTGCGAGCAAGATGTCATTCGTCTGAGCAATCGACCCAGCGAAGACGATAAGTTGCGGATTCAGCATATTGGCAAGGATTGCCACGACGCCGCCAATGAGTCGACCGCTCTGCACGACGATTTCTGTACTCACGGAATCGCCCATTTGTGCCGCCTGACAAACCTCAATAGCCGTTATATCTGCTCCACGTTCAAGCAATTCAGCCAGATAGGCGCTTTCCCCGGATTGTGCGGCCTTGATGCCCTGCGCCTTGATCATACTTGCCCCGGCCATAGCATCGAGTGATCCAGTGGCGTTGCCAGATGTCACTGGCAATTGCCCAATCAGACCAACGGCGCCAGCAGCACCGTGGTAGGGTTGGCCGTTGCTGACCAGACCGGCGCCAATTCGCTGTCCGACTTTGACAAATAGCATGGTTTGTTGACCTATCCCGGCACCGCCATGCAATTCCCCCATCGTCATTGTCTCAACGTTAGAATGCATCCAGACGGGGGCCTTAAATCGCTGCATTAGTGTTTCGACAAGACCGCTATTGTCCCAATTAGGAAGGAAGTTGGGGGTTTCGAGCAAAAACGGGATGTTGGGATCGGTGAGCACCGGGCCGGGTACGGAAATGGAAATACCCCACAAATCGGGAGTTTTGGGTTGCCGCGTCATCAGCCAATTAATCAAGGCGCAGATACGGTCCGCAGTTAAGGTCTGATCCGCGATGTTGATTGCTTCGTGGTGTTCCATATGTAGCTTGCCGTCTAGGTCGGCAAGGCCGACGCCGATGGCGGATTGGTCAAGCGTGACAACAACAAGTCGGGCGTGATCTTTTGTGAATTGGACGAGGCGCGGCGCCCGACCACCTGTCGCTACGCCTGTTTCTCTTTCGTTGAGCAAACCCAATTCCGAAAGAATCGCAAGTCTGTCGGCGATAATAGCCCGCCCATATTCGCTGACGCGCTCTAGTTCCTGACGGGTTGTCGCTTCGCTCAAACGCACATGATTCAGCACAGCGACAAGGCTTGCTGTAGTCGCTTCGCTGTTGCGCGGCCGTCCTTTTCCCCTTTGGCGATTCGGTGCTGATTTGTCTATGCGCACGAAATTTTGGCTCTCCTAGGTGATCAATTACAACAATAGTCCCGTAGATTTGCGAGGCAAGTTCAAACTTTTGCAGGTAAGGTGCAGAAGTTAGATATCTTTTGCATAAGAAGTGTTGACTTAAGTTGAAATTATACCTTATCAATTAGGTCGAACGGCGTTGCTTGCCGGATTTAGGAGGACGACATGGATGATTGGAAGCTGGCGTATCAAGCAAATTGCTGGGGCGATCTTGGCGGCAATGCGGAGGGGGTGACCTCGATCTCGCAGCTTAGCTATCGTACATTTGGCGATATGGATCGAGCGTGCGCGGAGATCGCTTCCGCAGGTTATACAGGCGTTGAATTGTTTGACGGCAACCTGCTCGACTACAGTGGTGCCGATTTTCGCGCCTTGCTCGCCAACAACGGCTTATCTTTGGTTGCCGCTTATTCCGGCGCCAACTTCATTTTCGATGACATTCTGCCTGAGGAGCTGGCGCGCATCACGCGCGCTGCCGACCGCGCCGCGGAACTAGATGCCCCGCATTTGGTCGTTGGCGGTGGCGCTAAGCGTTTTGATGGTGTTCGCGATACGGACTATGACAAATTGGGGGCAGCTCTTGATCGCGTGAAGTCATTGGCTGAGGACCGTAATCTTACTGCGCATTACCATCCACATCTGTCGACAATCGTCGAAGGCCCAGAAGAGGTGCGCCGCATCTTTCGTCTGACTACAATAGACTTTTGTCCAGACACAGCACACTTGGCCGCGGCTGGTGGTGATCCAGCGCAGATGATCCGCGAGTTCGCTGATCGTATTTCCTATGTCCACCTCAAAGGTTTCCAGAAAGAGCCTTTTGCATTCACACCACTTGATCGCGGTGACGTGCCTACCGACGAAATTATTGCGGCTATGCGCGAAACGAATTTTGCCGGCTGGGTCTGCACTGAACTTGATGCTTGGGAAGACCCTGCTGATGGGGCGCGTTCCAGCATGGACTATTTAAACCGAGCCTAATTGGCTGGTATCAACTGGGGTACACCCCAACCTTCTGGGAGGAAGAACTATGATTACGCTTCGAAATATATTGGGATCCGCCGCCGCTTTGGCTCTGGCAGTGACCGCTGCGCCTGCAGTATCTGATCCATCCGCCGCTTTGGCGGCACTGCAGGAAACAGTCCTGTCCAAAGGCCCAAGCGGAGAAGATCCGAGCCTTGCAGCAGACCTAATGCTCAGCAAAACAGAAATTGATCAAATCAAAGCGATGAATGCGACCGCGGCCATCGTGATGCACTATGGCGGCAATGACTGGTCGCGCGCGCAGATCGAAGGTCTTAAGTTCCAATTCGGGGAACTTGGGATCGAGGTGATTGCCGTTACAGACGCTGGCTTCAAACCTGAAAAGCAAGTGGCAGATATTGAAACAGTAATGGTCCTACAGCCCGACATTATAGTTTCCGTTCCAACAGACCCATCGGCAACAGCTGTCGCCTATATGGCCGCAGCTGCGGCTGGTGTTAAAATTGTATTCATGGAGAACACCCCTCCGGGCATGACGGCAGGCGTGGACTACGTTTCGGTGGTATCGGCTGACAACTATGGCAACGGTGTTGCTTCAGCTCACCTTATGGCACAGGCATTAGGTGACGATGGTGGTCAGATAGGTCTCGTTTTCCATGCGGCCGATTTCTTTGTGACACGGCAACGTTATGAAGCGTTCAAAGCTACAATCACTGAGAACTACCCCAACATCGAGATTGTAGCAGAGCAAGGCATCGGCGGACCGGATTTCTCTGGCGACGCAGATAAAGCAGCTTCTGCTATGCTGGTGTCGAATCCCGACCTCGATGGTATCTGGGCAGTTTGGGATGTTCCGGCTGAGGGCGTTATCTCGGCAGCTCGCGTTGCCGGCCGCGACGACTTGGTCATCACAACCATTGACCTCGGTGAAAACGTTGCGATCAGTATGGCGCAGGGCGGCTTCATCAAGGGTCTGGGCGCACAGCGGCCTTTCGACCAAGGTGTTGCCGAAGCGATGCTTGCAGGCTACGGCCTGTTGGGCAAAGAAGCCCCTGCATTCGTCGCGGTTCCTGCTCTTCCGGTGAGCAAAGACAACCTGCTCGAAGCATGGGAGACGGTATACCGCTCCGAAGCGACGCAAAACATTCAAAACAGCATGAACTGACTTTGCAACGGTCCTGCGGCAGTTCTCCCGCCGCAGGACCTCTTTACACATTCTATTGACGGAGCATACCGATGACTAAAACACTAAACGTTGCACTAATTGGCGGCGGCTTCATGGGCAAGGCACATGCCATGGCATATGCAGCGATGCCGATGTTTTTTTGGCCTGCCCCCGCAATCCCGCACCGGAAGGTGGTGGTCGATTTAACCGAAGGAGCCGCTCAAGAAGCGCGCGACCGTTTCGGTTTTGACGAAGCATCAAGTGACTGGAAAGCGATCGTCAACCGTGCCGACATCGACATTGTGGATATTTGCACCCCAAACAATTCGCACGCTGAAATCGCGATCGAAGCGTTGAAAGCTGGCAAACATGTAATTTGCGAAAAGCCTCTTGCCGGGACGCTTGAGGACTCTGTCGCAATGGCGGACGCTGCCCGCGCATCCACCGGCACATCAATGGTCGCCTTTAACTATCGCCGGACACCCGCTGTAGCTCTTGCCAAGAAGTTCATTGATGAAGGCAAAATTGGCGACGTAATCAACTTTCGCGGCACTTATTTGCAAGACTGGTCCGCAGATCCAAATGGGCCGCTATCCTGGCGCTTTCAAAAGAAAATCGCAGGGTCGGGCGCTATCGGCGATATCGGCACCCATGTCGTTGATATGGCGCACTATCTTGTTGGCCCCATAGACACCGTGCAAGCTATTACATCGACCTACGTCAAAACCCGCCCGATACAACAAGGCGGCGTCGACAAACTGGGGGCATCCGACAAATCTGCAGATGCTGAACGCGCCGAAGTTGATGTTGATGATGAAGTCATATCGATGGTGCGCTTTAAATCTGGCGCTGTTGGCAGTATTGAGGCTAGCCGCAACGCATGGGGTCGCAATAACTTCATTACGTTGGAAATCCACGGCACGAAAGGCTCGATCCTGTTCAACTACGAACGCCGGGATGAATTACAAGTTATGTTCGCCGATGATCCGGCTAATTCACGAGGTTTCCGTACCATCTATACAGGTCCTGCCCATCCCTATGGTGAAGGCCTTTGGCCGATCCCTGCACTGGGCATAGGCTACGGCGAGACCAAGATCATCGAGTGTTATGATTTCTGCAGAGCGATCATGGATGGTTCTCAGCCTTCGCCAAATTTTGAAGAGGCGCTCTTAACTGAAAAGGTCGCCGATGCCCTCATCCGATCGGGTAAAACAAGCGCTTGGGAGAAGGTATAATGTCAACCGTTGCCGTCCGCATGACAGGCATTTCAAAAAACTTTGGCGGTGTCAAAGCCTTGGAAAATGTCAACTTTGAAGTTTTGGCAGGAGAAGTCCATGCACTTTTGGGCGGCAACGGTGCCGGAAAATCAACGATCCTGAAGGTTCTCAACGGCGTGCACGTACCGTCAGCCGGCACAATCGAGGTAGTGGGTCTACCACTCACTATTCATACACCCGAAGCCTCTCGCGCTGCAGGGATTGCGATGAATTATCAAGAGATGAGCTTGATCCCGACGCTAACAGTGGCTCAAAACGTTTTCTTGACACGCGAGGCGAAGTCAGGCGGGCTAATCGACGATAAAGAGGCAGAGCGCAAAGCCGCCGAACTCTTTGCAATGCTCGGAGTAGACGTTGATCCGCGCGCAATTGTCGGTGATCTTGGTGCAGGGCAAAAGCAACTGACTGAAATCGTCAAAGCTATTTCCCAAAACGCACGCATACTCGTGCTTGACGAACCATCCACCGCCTTGGCGGTATCTGATGTAGTTCGGCTGTTCACCTTCCTGCGCAAACTAAAGAAGCAAGGTGTTGCGATCATATATGTAAGCCATCGAATGGACGAAATTGCCCGCATCGCTGATCGTGCTACGATTTTGCGCGACGGTAAGCATGTCATTACAGCTGATATCGGTGACCTGCCAATAGATACGATGATTGAACATATCGTCGGCAAACGGTCCCTTGGCCTTGCTGATATAGAGCGGAGCGATGCAGTTCGCGGTGATATCGGGCTGGAGCTGCGCAACGTGTCGGGCCGTAACAAACCCGATAATATCTCGCTCACGATCCACAAAGGTGAAGTCGTCGGGTTAGCTGGCCTCCTTGGCTCGGGCCGCACATCGCTCGCGAAACTTGTTGCAGGGATTGAACCAGTGGTTTCTGGTGAAATTCGCATCAACGACCGACCTGTTCGCTTTCGCCGTCCCGGTGACGCAATCGCAGCGGGTGTGGCACTTGTGCCCGAAGCTCGCGCGACGCAAGGCATCATCGCAGCCCATTCAGTTTCCGACAACTTAACACTCGCTGCGCTGGATGATCTTTCAAAGGCAGGCTTTGTAATTGCCGCTAAGGCGCGCGCAGCGACGGACGCCCAAATCGAGCGACTATCGATCAAAACAGCTAGCCGCGATCATGCTGTTAGCACGCTTTCGGGCGGCAATCAGCAAAAGGTCGTCATTGGCAAATGGTTGGCGGTTGACCCGGATGTGCTGGTGCTGGACGAACCAACAGCAGGCATCGACATCGGGTCAAAGTCCGAAATTATCAGACTAGTGCGTGAGCTGGCCGCGAGCGGCAAAGCAATTCTGATGATTTCCTCGGAATTGTCGGAGCTTTTGACTGCCTGCGATCGGATTGTCGTAATGGCGGACGGACACGCCTATGATGATTTTCCCCGCGCCGCGCTGGATGATCCAGCTGAGGCAAATACTGACATCACACACCGCTTACAGGCCGCCGAACAGCGGCTGCAAATTGCTATTCAAGAAGCCCTCGCTGCAGGGCAGGAGGTTTCCCATGCCCTACACTGACACAACCCAAGCCGCTGGCGTGCTCGGCGCCTTTCTAAGAGATTGGCGCCAAAATATCATCTATATCGGATTTATTGCGATCTTTGTGGTCTTTGCGCTGACGCTGAATGACAGAGGGTTTCTGAACCCAAACAATCTGCTCAACATTGTCCGCCAGACAGCGATGATCGCGGTGATGGCGATCGCAATGACTTTCGTGTTATCTGCAGGTGAAATTGACCTGTCTGTTGGTGCTGTCGCGGGCCTCGCCAGTGTCACAGTTGCCATGGCGATTGCCGTTGCTGGACCATTTGCAGGGATTCTTGCGGGCCTTGCGACAGGCATTGCTATTGGCACTTTTAACGGCTGGCTGACCACAAAAATCGGTATACCTTCGTTCTTAACGACGCTCGCAATGATGGGCATTGCCAAAGGTATCGCGATGTGGATTTCTGGCACATCCGCTATTCCGATCTTGTCACAAAGCTATGCCTGGTGGTTTGGCGGCGGCTCCATCGGGCCCATTCCGGTATTGCTGTTTTGGATTTTGATTTTTGGTGCAGTCGGTCACGTCGTTTTACGCCGCACTGGTTTTGGTCGCAGGGTGCTCGCAACAGGTGGTGGCGAGCAAGCCGCTGCCTATTCCGGCATCAACACTGCCAAGATCAAATTTCGGGTTCTGGTCATCTCATCTACTGCTGCAGCTTTGGCAGGGATGTTTTATGCGGGTCGCCTGCAATCGGGCCGGTTCCAGCTAGGCGAAGGAGACGAGCTATCAGTTATCGCCGCTGCTGTGCTGGGCGGAACCTCGCTTTTCGGCGGTAAAGGAACCGTTATAGGCACCATCGTTGGCGCGCTCATGATTGGCCTTATTAACAATGGGTTAATTCTGATGGGGCTGGAGTTTAGTCAACAACTGATCGCACGCGGTGGTATCATTATTCTTGCCGTTGCGCTTAGCCAGAAAAAGGCATGAAAAATGAAACATGTTACCATTATAGGTACCGTAACTGCCAAGCCAGAAACACGCGAGGAACTGCATGCGCTTTTGTCCGCGCAGGTTGAGCCAACTCGCAAAGAAGATGGATGCATCAACTATGATTTCCATGTCGATGCAGATGACCCGTGCGTTTTTGTTTTCTATGAAAACTGGCGAAGCCAACAGGATCTCGATGCTCATATGGGTATGCCACATCTTGCGGCGTTGTTTTCGCAAGTTGACCGGCTTTTGGCTAGCCCAGTAAATATTAGGTATCTAACGATGCAAAGTGAGATCGCGTGATGGGAGCTAAAATTAAGGGACCAGCCTTGTTTCTGGCTCAATTCTCTGGCGATGCCGCGCCGTTCAATTCGCTTGCGGAAATCACTTCTTGGGCGTCGGGACTTGGATACAAAGGCGTTCAAATACCAACATCCGACAACCGGTTTTTCGATCTTGATCTGGCAGCCGAAAGTGTCGCCTATTGCGACGAGGTGCAAGGCATCTGCGCGGATTCAGGCGTGCAAATCACCGAGTTAAGCACGCATCTTCAAGGCCAGCTTGTTGCTGTGAATCCGGCTTACGATCTTGCATTTGATGCCTTTGCGCCCGCCGATTGTCGCGGCAATCCCAAGAAACGGCAGGCTTGGGCCGTCGACCAACTGATGAAGGCTGCGGTCGCAAGTGAGCGCTTAGGGCTAACGAATACAGTCAGCTTTACCGGCAGCCTAGCCTTTCCGTTTCTTTACCCTTGGCCCCAGCGACCCGAAGGTCTGATTGAGGAAACATTTACAGAGCTTGGCCGCCGATGGCAGCCCATCCTTGACCACTATGCGAACCACGGCCAAAATATCGCCTATGAACTTCACCCCGGAGAGGATGTCTTTGACGGTGCAACCTGGGAAATGTTTCTTGATGCATGCGGTCAGCATGAGGCTGCGCGGATCAACTATGATCCCAGTCATTTCTTGCTCCAACAAATGGACTATCTTGCCTTTATCGACCTTTATCATGATCGGATCAGCGCCTTTCATGTCAAAGACGCTGAATTCAACCCCGATGGCCGGCAAGGCGTTTATTCGGGGTATCAACCCTGGGTAAACCGGGCTGGACGTTTTCGAAGCCTTGGCGACGGACAGGTCGATTTTCCGGCAATTTTTTCCAAGCTGTCCCAGTACGGTTACGACAGTTGGGCCGTCCTTGAGTGGGAATGTTGCCTGAAATCACCTACGCAAGGTGCAAAAGAGGGCGCTCCTTTCATTGAGCAACATCTGATCGAGATGACCGACAAAGCCTTTGATGACTTTGCAGGTGGGACACGCGACGAAGGTGCAATCAAGGCGATGTTGGGTTTATGAAACGTATAAAACTTGGCATGGTCGGTGGCGGCCGGGGTGCGTTTATTGGCGGCGTGCATCGTATCGCCAGCCGGATCGATGACCGTTTTGAATTGGTTGCGGGCGCCCTGTCTTCGAGGCCGGATATAGCAGCAGAAAGCGCTGCGGATCTGGGCCTCGCACCCGACCGTTCTTATTCGGATTTCCGTGTCATGGCGAAAACCGAAGCGGATCGCGAAGATGGGATTGACGCCGTCGTTATTGTTACACCAAACCACATGCACGCGGCCCCGGTTATCGCGTTCCTGAAGGCGGGTATCAATGTAATTTGTGATAAGCCACTTTGTGCAACCATGGGGGAAGCAGGAGAGATTTCTGCAGCTGTGAAATCGTCAAAAGCGCATTTTATTCTATCCCATAACTACACGGGTTATCCGCTAATTCGTCAGGCTCGAAGGCTCATTGCCAATGGTGATCTGGGTGTGCTCCGCGTAGCCCAGATAGAATACGCGCAGGATTGGTTGTCGCAAAGTATCGAAAACGAGGGCCAAAAGCAGGCCGCATGGCGAATAGATCCAGCCAAATCAGGGGGCGGTGGCGCCATTGGCGACATCGGAACCCACGTGTTCAACTTGCTTGGTTTTGTGACTGGGCTAGAAGTTGAATCCCTGAGCGCTGATCTGCATAGCTTTGGTCCGGGTCGTCAACTGGACGATAACGCCCATATTTTAATGCGGATGCGCGGAGGGGCCAAAGCGATGCTCTGGGCTTCTCAAATTGCGATCGGTAATGAAAACCAAATGCGCCTGCGGGTCTATGGTGAAAAGGGTGGGCTGGAATGGTCTCAGGAGAACCCGAATGTGATGTCGCTGACTGTTCACGGTGAAGCCAAGCGCATCCTGACGCGCGGTGGAGCAGGATTTGGTGATGGTTCTCAGTTGTGGACACGCGTTCCACCTGGCCACCCAGAGGGTTATCTTGAAGGTTTCGCAAATATTTACACTGACGCCGCTGACCTGATCGAGGGCAAAAGCGACGGTGCGCTGCTTCCCGGGATTGACGCAGGACTTCAGGGTATGCAGTTCATCGATACGTGTCTCCGTTCTTCGCAAAACAGCGGAGATTGGATGACGTTCGTGCAGAAGATACCCTGATCCATGACGCAGCCCCCCGCCAGTGCCTTTTCTCTGGTCGCCGACATTGGCGGCACAAATACTCGTGTTGCGCTGACCTGTGGTGATCAGTTGCTTGCGAACAGTACCCAGCGCTATCAAAACGCCAACTATCCAGATTTAGAAACTGTCCTGAACCGCTATCTCACCGAACAAGGGAGGGTGGATATTATGGGGGCCTGCATTGCTGTTGCGGGCCCGGTACGAAACGGTGTTGCGACAATGACCAACTTGGGCTGGAACATAGACAAGCGTGTATTGTCCCGCGCGGTCGGTTCCGAAAATGTGTCCATAGTGAACGACTTACAAGCGCAGGGCCACGCGCTAGGTCGATTGGACGCCAAGTCGTTGCGCTCGATCACCAAAAGCACACCACAAGCACTGAATGCGACCAGGTTGGTCATCGGCATCGGGACTGGTTTCAATTGCGCCCCAGTGTTTGAAACACAGGCTGGACGATTTGTACCACCAGCAGAAGCTGGCCATATGACCATTCCGGCTTTCGCATGTAACGATTCGGACTTGATGCAATTCGTCGAAACCGCAGATGGTGTGCTTGCAGTTGATGATATTCTTTCTGGTCGCGGGCTGGAACATATTCATCGTTGTTTGTCTGCGCACAAAGGTATACCTTCTGAACTAAGCGCTGCGGAAATCATGGCTGAGGTTTCCGGTGGATTGAACGAGTCGGTCGAAGCGAGCATGCTTCTTTTTGTACGCATTTTAGGTATTGTGATCGGCGATTTGGCACTGATCCATTTACCATTCGGCGGTATCTATTTGGTCGGTGGGGTCGCAAATGCCGTCGCCCCCTACCTTGAACGTTTCAAATTTCGCAACTCGATGGCTGACAAGGGTCGTTTTGCCGAATTCATGGCAAGTTTTCCGGTTACGGTGATCGAGGATGACTATGCCGCATTGATCGGCTGCGCATATCACCTTGCCGATCAGAAGAAGGCCAGGAGCGCAACGCTGTCACGTTAACGCGCTATTGTTTGCTGAGAGTGAGCATTACAAGTAGTTAACTTTGATGGGTTCTGTCGCAAAGTTTTACTCGGTTTCAGTATTACTTTGAATCTGCCATATGTTTGCTAAAAAACCATAGGCAGGAACGATCCAATATGAGCATTGATTTCAAATGCAGCCAATATCCGAAAGACGTAATCCTGCACGCGGTATTTTTCTATGTGCGTTATGCGGTTTCATACCGGGATTTGGAGGAGATTATGGCTGAGCGCGGTGTTCAGATTGATCACGCGACCCTTAACCGTTGGGTTGTAAAATATTCGCCCGATATCGCTAAAGCCGCGCAGACGAAAAAACAGGCGACAGCCATCTCCTGGCGGATGGACGAAACCTGCATTAAGGTTCGGGGCAAATGGACGTATCTGTACCGCGCGGTCGATCGTGATGGCCAAACCCTTGATTTTATGCTCTCACAGCGCCGAAATACTGCTGCAACACGAAGGTTCTTCAACCGAGAGATTGGCACGAACTGCATTCCGGAGCGTATTGCCATCGACCAAAGCGGTGCAAATCAAGCTGGCCTACAGAGCCTAAACGCCATCCTCAAGTTCACGGGAACCGGTCGGATCATCAACATCGTTCAATCCAAATACCTCAACAATATGGTTGAGCAGGATCACCGTTTCATCAAAAAAATCACTCGGCCAATGCTGGGCTTCAAGGCTTTCTATTCAGCTGCCGCAACACTGGCTGGGATTGAAGTCGCGCACATGATCCGAAAGGGACAACTCGGTCAAAATGGCATGTCGCCTTTCAAGCAGTTCGCGGCCCTCACTGGATAATTGTATCCAGCATAAACTCTCATTCTACCTTCGATAATCTTTGCGACAGAACCCTCTATCAACAGGTGGAAAACGTGGCTTTAAGAACACCGAAAACTGTTCAATCATCGGAGTGTAACTCCTCCGGCACAGCGCCAAAAAACCAACCCCGATCGGGATTATTTTTGTTGGCGCATCAAGCCCTGAAAAGTGATTAGTAAAATGAAAAATCGGAGTTCCAAGACAAATCCAGAGGGCCCTTATGAGCTACTCAACAATGCCCTTGGAGAACCAGGGTACGATCGTGATGCCCTCAAGAAAATGGAACTCTTAACCATGCTGGAGCAAAAACTGTCGAATTTGCTTGGAATGAAAGGTGACTTGAGAAAACTCGATATTTTGATTGGTCTTTTGACTGATCATTTTCTAGGGCGTTCCACTACAATGTCTTCGTTGGCAAGTGCTTCAAAGCTGTCCTACTCAACAGCCTTTCGAGCAATTGAAGCAATGGTTGATGACGGTGCGATTGTGCGGCGTACCAAAACAAAGAGTGGAAAGACCTTTTCTCTCCATCCTTCACCAAATTTGCTCGCAGGATGGCAAGCGACAATGGCGGAAGCCCAGATCCGGGCGGGCAGCAAAACAACTAAGGTCGATCAACACCAGACTATTAATACTGGAAAATTTGGCCCCTCTATCGGCCCTCTTTCCGCCTTGCCGGAAAGCGTTGGACTTTCCCGCGGGCTCAGGTTGCTCATGCACGCTGATCCTACATTTATGGCAATGCACGCACTAAAACGACAATTTGAGCTTATTTTAGGTGTGAAGATTCGTTCGAAAGCACTCGCTATCGATAGGTTAGATGATGAGATTAGACGTAACGCTAGTCGAAAAAACTCGGAATTTGACATTATAGCATGTGACATGCCTTGGTTTGGCGACCTAATAGCCAATAATCAGTTGTTACCGTTGAACGAGCCCGGGGCTGATATCAAAGATCAGTATTCAGATTTTTACCCAGATGCAGTTCAGAATGTCACGCGATCGGGCAATATCTACGGCATTCCTATATTGACCACCGCGGAAATGCTAGTTTACCGCGAAGATCTGTTTTCAGAGATGGATTTAACACCTCCGCGCACAACGTCAGAACTTCTAGATACTGCTTCAGAAATCATGACCAATTCTTCTGTTCCCTACGGGATCGCTTGGAATGGGGCACGAGGCACCGCAATGGGACATACATTCATGACCGTTATGGCGGCTCATGGTTGCCCAATAGTTGACTTACCGCTGACCCAAGATGGATTTGGGCTCCCGGATGACGTTATGCTTCGTCCCAAGGCAAACTTTCTGCGGTTAGAGGCCCAAGAAACATTAGAGTTTCTCTTGCGTCTGTTGCCTCTATCACCGCCAAATGTTCTTCAGATGAATTGGTATGACCGCGCGAGATCATACGCTCTTGGTGACGTCGGCATGGCATATAGTCATACTCTTTTGGCCAACCTTTTTGAACTCGACAGCTCCTCAGCAGCCCATGGATCAACGGGCTACGTTGCCCACCCAACAGGGTGCAACGGTACTCCCGTTTGCCCACTCGGCGGCTATGCTTTGGCCATTCCAGCCAATATAGAACCGAGCCGAATCGAAGGCGCGCGAAAAGCAATCGATGCGTTGACCTCGCCTGAAGCGGTGAAACTATATGTAGCTAATGGCAGTCTAGCAAGCACACGATACTCGGTAAATGCAGACACCGAAGTAAAATCCCTATCACCGATGATCCAGGCAGTAGATGGCATGTCGCGCAACAAGATCCTTAGAATGTGGCCAAGGCCGCCCGTCCGAGGGATCAAAGCAATAATTACAATTGCTGGGGAAGAAGTGCATGATGCACTGTTGGGCGAAAAATCTCTGAAAGATGCACTAGAAGTAGCGCAAATACGAAGTGAAAAACTCGGTTAAGTCAGCGAGGTGTGTGAATTATTCATTTTGAACAACTTTCCTCCTGACGCTCTGGGTGGACGAATGTTAGCGTAAACAACAACCACAAAAGCAAAAAATTGTGTTCAATTTGAGAATCGTTGGGATTTTCAGCGCAGGCGGAGCTTTGCCTATCGTCATGGGAGGATAAATTGAAATTAGCTTTCAATACTTGGGTCTACTCTAGTTTTCCAGTTTGGGTGCCGGCATATCCGCTTGAAGAGGTTATCAAGCGTCTTGCGCGAATTGGATATGATGGGATCGAAATCGGTGCGGCAGCGCCTCACGCCTATCCAGATTACCTCACAGCTGATGCCATCAATTCCGTTCGCCGCGCACTCGATGACAATGGTATCGCGTGTTCATCTATGTTGCCGGCGCCTGGAGGAGGAGCCGGTTTTAATGTTGCTTCTGCCAATCCGCTGGAGCGCGCTGCTGCCGTAGATCAGTATAAAAAAGTTGCTGATCTTTGCCGTGAATGGGGCGCTCCGACTTTGATGTATATTGCGGGCTGGCAAATATTTGGAACAAGTAGAAAAGATTCTTGGTCTTGGACTTCTGAATCTCTAAACGAGATTGCGGAATTTGCGCCAGATCTAACAATCGCGATTGAGCCAACGTCTTCGGATAGTAATCTAATTGATAGTTGCGACGATGTTATCGATCTGATGGACCAAGTGGACAAGCCAAACGTTGGAGCAATGTTTGATACGTTTCACACGCTCTATCGAAATGAGGTTCCTACAGACTACGTTTACCGGTTGGGGAAGCGACTAAAACACATCCATCTTGCCGACGTCGATCGAGAGCCCCCAGGCAGCGGCGTGATCGACTACGTATCCTTGATCCAAGCGCTACGCGACGTCGGGTACGATGGTTATCTTGCAATGGAAATCGGGTTTAACCGACGAAATGTGGAGCCCGACGACATGGCGCGGCGTGCCCATGATTATCTAAAGTCGATCATTTGATCAAATTTGACCCCCGGCAAAATGGCCCGAAACAATAATAAAGGAGTTAAGATATGAACACGTTTGCAATAGGGGCAATCGCAATTGCCTCGACAGTTACCACCGTACACGCTGAGACAATTGTAACACAATGGGACCAATTTTCTCAATCTGGTATTTCAGCCGCGGGTCCTGCAATGGACGAGTTGATTTCAACTTGTGCGCCAGCCCTAGACGGCGCATCCGTGCTAAGAACAATTGCACCATCCATTGGTATACGAGATAGTTATCGTTTGGCGGTTTCCGCAGGAAAAACACCAGACCTCGCCTACACTTGGCCTGCTGCCTCAGTTTTGGCAGGTTACGCAAGAGTTGGCGCACTAGCCCCTCTAGATGGGTATTACGAACAATATGGATGGGACCACATCAACGATTTCTATCGCGGGCGTAATTCCTATGAAGGCGCTCTTTACGCCGTTCCCATGGAACAAGACCTTATGGGTGTTTACTATAACAAGGCACTCTTCGCTGAACATGGCATCGACCTCCCAACGACTTATGCGGAATTTCAAGCAGCGGCCGAAACTTTTAAATCCGCAGGAATTGTACCGGTCTCATTTGGGAACCGAGGCCGCTGGCCAGCAACAAACACATTCAGCCTAATTCTTGGTTTAACCGCGGGTAAAGCAGCTGAAGAAGCTGTTTTATTTGGAGATACACCTTGGACCAATGACTCCTTCAAACTAGCTGCAGAAAGCTTCCAAGCTTGGGCGAACGACGGATACTTCCCACGTGGGTTCAATGGGGTTGGATACGATGAAGCCAACGCTCTATTTTTGTCAGGCAATGCCGCAATGACCATAACCGGCACATGGGTTTTGCAAGATATGATCCGTGGCGCAACTGATATTGATCTTGGCGTCTTTATGTTGCCTCCAATGGAAGAGGGAATTGAAGCAGGAACAATGTGGGGCGAAGGCTCTCAATGGCAGCTGTCTGCTTCAGCAAGTGGTGAAACTCAAGACGCTGCCGCAGCATATCTTAACTGTCTGCTCGGCGATGAAGCCAAACAGGTTTGGGTGCAAAAAGCCAACACTGTGGTAATTGGAACCACCCCTGAGGAGCTTGCTGAGTGGGGCGCTGATCCGGTTGTCCAGGAGTTCTTTACTGCGGGGCTCGCAACATCTGAAAACAACTTCTACGACCTGCATACCACACTTCCAGAAACTGTAACGCAGGTTCTATATCCAGAGCTTCAGCTTCTTATCGGAGGCGAAGCAACTGCTGACGAGTTCCTCAACAAAATGCAAACCGCATGGGAACTCGCAATTGCGAATGGTGAACGCTGGATCCCTTAACAAACATGGCCGGGCGAAAATTTTTGCGCCCGGCCGCCTCAAATTCTGGAGCTTCCCATGTCTTCTCGTATCGCTTATCTTTTCCTGCTTCCCGCATTGCTGCTCTATTCGGTATTTGTGGTCCTCCCTATACTTCAAGTGGTCGGGTTCAGTTTTTTTGACTGGGATAACGGTATTATCGGTCAATTTGTCGGGTTGAATAACTACAGCCGGCTAGGTGGTGATGGAGTATTTTGGGCAGCATTAAGCCACAACGCCATTTGGGTTTTGCTTACATTGGCATTTCCATTGATGGTTGGCCTTTTACTGTCTGCAATTTTGGCAGAAAGGAAAAGCTCAACCATAAGATGGATGGCCGCCATTTACTTTATTCCCCGAACAATTCCACTAGTCGTTGCTGGAATTATCTGGGGCTGGATTTACAACCCTCTTTTTGGACTGTTGAATTTCGTTCTCGATGGTGTTGGGCTTGGTAACCTAGCTGGAGCCTGGTTAGCTGAATCCAATACAGCGCTATTGTCACTCAATGTTGTCGGGGCTTGGACCTTCTTTGGTTTCTGCGTGGTGATTTACCTTGCTGCCATCCAGTCTATTGATCCGTCACTTTATGAAGCCGCCGAAATAGATGGTGCCAAATGGTGGCGTAAGTTCCGCGACATCACTGTTCCTTTGTTAAAAAACTCGACACTGTTTCTTGGTCTGTATGCAGCCATTGAAGCTATGCGGTTTTTTGATCTTATCTGGGTCACAACGCAAGGGGGACCGGGCTACGCAACCGAAGTACTTACAACACATGTGTACAAGACATTCTTTTTGGTCGGAGATTTTGGTTATGCGGCAGTTCTCTCAGTAGTTTTGCTCGCCATCGTTCTCACACTTTCTTCAATCAGCTTCTGGGTATTGCGATCAAAATGACAAAACTTACAAAGCCACTTCAAAACTTAATCCTCGGTGTTTTCGCGATATATGCACTCGTACCGGTTTACCTCGTGGTGCTGGCAGCAATGCGGAGTGAGGCGGACCTATTTTCCGGCCCACTTACGATGCCTTGGCCTCCCAATTGGCAGAATTTTTCGCGCGTTTGGAATGAATCGGGTTTTGCCGTGTTTTTCATGAATTCAGTAAAAATTTCGGCTTCCGTAACCGTATTGGTGGTGCTTTGTGCTCCACTCGCAGGATTTGCATTTGCCAAAATGAAGTTTAGAGGTCGTGAACCCTTGTTTGTTCTTTTTCTTGCTGGCCTCGTTGTACCAGCACCATCTGTAATAGTTGCACTTTACGGAAATCTACAAAAATTCGGCATGATTGATACCCATTTGGGCGTCATTCTACCTCAAGCTGCCCTCCTGCTACCATTCTCCATCTTCATGATGCGGACAGTTATGCAAGACGTTCCGGATGAACTAATAGAGGCGTCAACCATGGATGGCGCAACACCATTCGGAACATTCATCCGAGTGGTACTTCCGGTCGTTCGTCCAGGCATCATGTCTTTGATATTGATAGTATTTCTGTTTTCTTGGCAGGAATACCTGTTGCCACTTGTCGTGCTGCAAACAGAAACACTCAAACCCATTACAGTCGGCGCTGCCAGCCTTCAAGGTAGGTATGGTGTCGATTATGGCGGGATAGCAGCGGCCGGCTTAATCGCGTTTGCCCCGCTCGTCGTCTTATTCCTAGCAATGCAACGCTCCTTCGTTCGCGGCTTATCTGCTGGAGCTGTCAAATGAACAAACTCCTGATAGAAGGAAATATAAAATGGCAAGAATGACCGCAGTATACCTACCGGGTAACAAGCAGGTTGACGTCCGAACCGCTATTGTACCGGAGCCTGGCCCCGACGAAGTATTGGTAGAAATAAAAGCGAGCTGCATTTGCCGCTCAGACCTGTCGCTCTACTATGGCAATGCCGTAATTAGTGGTGGCAATTCAGACGAATTTGTTTGTGGGCACGAACCTGCAGGTATTGTGGTCAAGACCGGTGAAGCCGTGACAGAGTTCAAAGAAGGGGACAATGTGGCGGTCTATTTAGCCGTCGGATGTGGCGTATGTCACCATTGTAGGACCGGCCACAATTACCTCTGCGGAAAATGGAAATGCCTTGGCTTCACAATGGACGGTGGTAACGCTGAATTTTTGAAGGTACCAGCGCGAAACTTGCTTAAGACACCTAAGGGAATGTCACATCTTGCAGCAGCTATCTCGACAGATGCGTTCGGTACACTCGTTTCCGCCTGCCGAAAAGTTGGTGTCAACGGCTTATCAAAAATCGGAATTTGGGGGCTCGGTCCAATGGGCGCTGCAGGAACACTCGCGGCGAAAGCTATGGGTGGAAATGTTCTTGTTTTGGACCCTATAAAGGAGCGGCGCGAATTTGCCACTGAATTGGGTGCTGATTTGGCGCTAGATCCAACGGACCCCTTAGCATTAGACGTCATAAAAGAATTCACAAACGGTGAAGGTCTATCAGGTGCTATCGACTGTTCAGGAAATTCTCTAGCCCACAATATGGCGTTGGAGGCAGCGGCCCCAATGGCAAAAATTGCGCTCATCGGTGAGAATCAAGAGACCACACTCAAGACATCTGATCATCTGATTCGTAAACAGCTCACTGTATTTGGGTCGTGGTACTTCAGTATTCATGAATATGAGGAAATTATCCAACTTATTGACACTCACAAAATAGACTTGGAAAGGCTTGCTACCCACACCTTCGACTTGAAGGAAGCTGAAAGAGCATTTCAAATGTTTGATAAGCGCGAAACTGAAAAAGCCGTTTTCGTAAGGTAGGAAGCAAAATGTCCCAAATTAAAATCACCAACTTGAATAAATCCTTTGGCGAAATAAAAGTGTTGAAGGATATCAATCTTGATATCAATTCTGGAGAGTTTGTTGTCTTCGTTGGCCCTTCGGGTTGTGGAAAATCCACCTTGCTTCGCTGCATTTCAGGTCTTGAAACGCTATCGTCTGGAGACTTAGAGATTGGCGGCGTTCAAATGAATGACGTGTCGGCGTCAGAGCGCGGCATTGCAATGGTTTTTCAAACTTATGCGCTATACCCGCACATGTCGGTCTCGGAGAATATGCAATACTCCCTGAAAATTGCAAAAATCCCCAAGCAAGAGCGATTGTCCATAGTTCAGCGTGTGGCAGAATCTTTACATTTGGAAGATTACCTTGATCGCCTGCCCAAAGAGTTGTCTGGGGGGCAGCGACAACGCGTTGCCATCGGCCGGGCTATCGTTCGTGACCCCAAAGTTTTTTTGTTTGATGAACCGCTTTCGAACCTTGACGCCGCTCTAAGGTTGAAAATGCGCTTGGAAATATCAAAGTTGAGCACAGACATGCCTGATACGACAATGATCTACGTAACCCACGATCAAGTCGAAGCGATGACGATGGCTGATCGGATTGTCGTATTGAAAGATGGAATCGTACAGCAGGTGGGCACGCCCTTGGAACTGTACCATTCGCCCAATTCGCTTTTTGTCGCCCAATTTATTGGATCCCCAAAAATGAACATTTTTTCGGGTGAACAAGCATCGATGTACAAAGCTGACTATGTCGGAATTCGTCCTGAAAACCTCCAAATCAGAGATGAAGGCCCTTGGACTGGTGAACTAATCCACGCTGAAAACCTTGGCGCGGATAGTTATCTTTATATCGATATCGGGAACGAGGATCCACTAACTGTGCGACAGCCCGGCACCACTAATTTGGTGGCTGGTGTGAAAGTTTCGATAGCCCCAATTACTGACGATTTCCATCTATTTGATAAATCAGGTCAACCCATACAGCGCTAAAATTTGTCATTGGATAAAAAAACTCTGAGCCACGGTCGATCTTGGTTGTCCTCGTTTTGGGATGGACGCTAAGTCTCGTGGCTGGCACTCAAATTATTCAAGACTTTTGTATTTGGCGCATAAGGTGGTTCTGGTCTTTGAATAGCCCCTAGATTTGTAGACGCCTTGCTTGGTGATTTTAGAAACAAGGAGGCGTGGCCTAAATTTGCCGCCGTCAGGAAGACAGAGACTGGTTCGCATTTTTCTGACACCACCCGAGAGGGCAGGGGCTTAGTCAGGATGCCATGAAAGTTTGTAGGCATAGACGCTCTGATCGGATTTGCGGCCGGTGTATCGCCCAGAGAGACGAGGACTTCGCCGAGCTCGACTTCGACCTATCATTCCAAATAATTCCTGCCTCGACCGGGTAGGAGTTCTCGGCGGGACAAATGCGGCCTTACAGACGATTCAGAAAATTCTCATACTCTCGCATAGCTGCCAGCATCTCTTCCCTGTATCCATGCCGATTATATACACCAGCCACGCCACCAAACGATCCGCTTTGATGGTTCAGTATTTTCTCAGTCACATGGATAGGCACACCCAGACGCGCCATGTTTGAAGAAAACGTTCGCCTGAGATCATGTAAGGTAAAGTGATCAATCCCAATTTCCTTGTCGAGCTTGTTTTTTGCCCTTCGAAATCCATTGAATGGACGGGATGCATCCCTACCTGGAAACACGTATGGACCCACACCCGAGCGCGTTTCGATGAAATGAAGGGCCGTCTTTGGCAAGGGGAGCGTGTGAGCGCGATGGTTCTTGGTTCTGTCCCCGGAGAGCGCAAGGCATCCCTGATTGATTTCATCCCACCGAAGATTTCCAATTTCGCTTTTCCTCTGCCCAGTCAGGATGAGCAGCGCCACAAGATCATTGAACAGACCCCGGTTCTCCAGAACATGCCGATATAGCACCCGAAGCTCATCATCATTGAGCGCTCGATCTCGCGAGCGCAGGCGGGCGGGTTTCTTCTCCGCCCCAATTGCGTTGTGGGGCAAATATTGATTACGCACGCACCAGTTTAGAAACACCTTCATGGCGGTAAAAGCATAATTCTGATTGGTCGGCGTAGATCGGAGTTCCTCCAGTTTCGCAAAGATATCCGACCGCTCAATATCAGCGAGGTGTTTCGTGAAAGCGAAGAATTTCAGATGACGGCGATATTCTCGTACTGTCAGTGGACGAAGCCGACTTTCGCAATCCGTTAAGAAGCGTGCAACCGCCTGATCGTAGCTAATCGTGACATCCTGATGTTTGCCAAATGAGGCTTCCGACAGGAACAGGCGAGCCGCCCGCCTGGCATCCTGGAGGGTCAGAGACGGATATCGGCCAAGAGTTTTGAGCCGCCTCTTTTCGCCGAACATGACCACAAAGGACTTACTCTTGGGTGAGCAACGAAGGCCAAATCCTGAGGTGGATTCATCCCAATAGGTCACCTGACCTTGAGGCGGGTGAGCCAGCTTTTTGATCGCCATGTCGGTGAGATGAGCCTTCATTCTAGTCTCTTTCTAGTCACATAAATCGAGAGTATAAGGAGGGTGTTCTATGTTCAAGTATGAATGCGAAAATACAACTTTTATACGTAATTACAATGATTTACGATTCAATATGTTCAGTCATGCTTTGCTATAATAACCCGTACTATAATAACTTTTAATCAGTAGGTCTCGGGTTCGGATCCCGACCGGCTCACCATTTATCCCTAAATTCCACAAGCTTAAATCTGTTTGATAGATCTGTAGAATTATCTAAAAAACCACACAAGCTTATTGGAGCCCGTATTGGTGATGTTTCGCGTGCGACATCCTATCTATTGACGATCGTATTTCCCTGCGCGCTTCTTTAGACAACGGTCCGCTCCGTGCTGCTATGCAAGCGTGTTCAATCCCGTGGTCTTCGAAGCGCCACCGGATTTTATGAACTCAAGGCGGTTCCGTCGATTCCGCCTTAAAACCAATCTCAATAGCCTGAAGGCCAAATCGCCTAAGGCCTGAATGTCATAGGAAGCGTGAACGTCTGGCTACCTGCAGCGACCCCGTTTGGTGCGGCGGGCAGGCGCGCGCGTTGCACGGCAGTTAATGCGGCGCGATCTAGTGCTGCATCGCCTGAAGATCCCACAATCGTAACCCCTGCCAATGCGCCGTTCGTGTCGACCCTGATCGACAACCTGACCACACCACTGGCGCGGGTGCCACGTGGATACTGCTTGCGGCGCTCGATGCTGTTGCGGATCGCACCACCCCATTGCGCCAGAGCAGCCGGACTTGTGCCCGATGCGGCCACCGCCGCACGCGGAGTGGCACTGGTGGTTCCCGCCGCGGCATTGCGCCCCGTGCCAGAGGCCGTCTCTGCGGCTCTGGCGGGCGCGCTGGCTTGCTTGGGCGCCTTGGGTCGACCCTTGGGGCGAAAGGACACCGTGGGGGCCACATCGGATGGCGGTGGCGCTGTGGTCAAGTCAATCTGCGGCAACGGCTCTTGCGGGGCGGCGCTTTTGGGCAAAACCGGAACTGTCATCGCAGGGGCCGTAGTTGGCCGGGGAACTTGCGGAACTTCGGGCGCTGGCATCTGCGGTGCGGTCATCGCCACCGCTTGGGCCACCGGCGGCGGCTTGCTCCACTGCGCCACAAGATCGGTCAGGCTACCGTTGCTGGCAACCAACGTAACCGATCTTTCGCCACCGCCCCCTTGTGACGTTGCAGGTGCTGCGCCGATGCCGGGCAATATCGCAACATGTGCGGCCAATGCAGCGGCCAAAAACCCCGTGAACTCGAACAGCGTTTTCATGGCTGGGCCACCACCAAGTCAACAGCAGTGATCCCCACTCCTGCAAGACGCGTCAGTATCCGCGACAGGTCTCGGGCGGGCAATGCAGCATCTGCACGCAGTGTCAGCGGGCCCCCATCTGGCAGCAAGGCCAACGCATCCCACACCGCGTCACCGCGTTGTCCGTTCAGTCCTAGTTGCCCATCAGCCGCCACGTATAGCGTTGAAATGTCCTGCGGCTCCTGGTCGCTTTGCGCCTCGGGCGAGGTCACGTCAAACGGGGCAGGTTGGGTTATCCTTGCGGTCATCATGAAAAAGATTAGCAGCAAAAACACCACATTGATCATCGGCACAATCGATTCCGCCTTGGGACGCGCAGGAGGTTGACTGAACCGCATCATATCACTCCACAATCGCGATTTGGGTGTAACCTATCGCCCGAAGCTGACCCGCAACCGTCACAAGCCGCTGCAATGATGCGGTTTCATCCGCCCGTAACACGACAATATCCTCTGGGCTCTGCATCAGTGGCGCAAGCCGTGCGGCCAAACTGTCCAGTTTCACTGCGACACCATTCAACATCAGGCGTTGCGCGCCAACCTGCACCAAACGCGGGGGGCCAGAATAAACCGCCCCTTCACCGCCCACAATCAGCGGCAGTGCGGCCTCGCGGCCAAACTGCGACGCCAACATGAAAAACACCAATAGCAGGAACACCACATCAATCATCGGCGTCAGGCTTGGGCGGCGCTTTGGACGGGGGGCGGCAAAGCTAAACATCAGGGGGCCGCGCCAATAAACAATCGGGTTGCGGCATCTTCCATCTGGGTCTGAACGGTCTCGGTAATACCTTCAAACCAGCTTAGTGCAACAGCGGCAGGAATCGCGACCGCCATGCCCGCCGCCGTGGTCAATAGTGCCTCCCAAATCCCTCCGGCCAATACCGCAGGATCCGCCTGCCCACCACTGGTTTCCAGCGCCTGAAATGCCTCGATCATGCCAAGAACCGTGCCCAACAGGCCAATCAGCGGTGCAATCGTCACGATCAATTCCAACGGCCGCAACCCTGTGCGCAATGCGCCTAATTCGCGCTGGGCCAAACGGGTCACCTCTTCACGGCCTACAGCAGCGGGCAATGATAACGCCGCAATCGTGCCGGCCACAAACCGGATGTGCAAATTGCGCGATGCGGGCGCGAGCGTGCTATCACGACCCGCCAGCACCGCAGCTACGCCCGCTTCGGCTCTGCGCCTTGACCACACGCCCGATAGCAACAGCCGCCACAGCTTCCATGCAATGACCGCCAGCGTGATCACCGACAGTGCCGCGATTGCCCATAGGGCGGGGCCACCCGTGTTCAGCGCGCCGTTCATCATCTCGATCGTCTTATTCATGCTTTGGGCCTTTCATCGGGATCATGTGACAACCTCTAGCGGCTGGAAAATCGTGCCTTGATCGGTGGTTTGATGCCATGCGGTGATCGAAAACGTGCTCTGGATCAGTTCGGGGGTCAGCACCTGAGCGGGCGGGCCGTCCGCCACGATCCGGGCATCGTCAATCACAATCAACCTGCTGCAATGACGGGCGGCCAAACCCAGATCATGCAATGACACTATGACAGATGTGCCCGCCTTTACCAACTTGCCAAAGGTCTGCATCGTGGAAATTTGATGGCTGGGGTCGAGCCCCGCCGTCGGCTCGTCAGCCATCAATAAAGGGGTCTGCTGGGCCAAGGCGCGGGCCAGTAAAACGCGGGCCTGCTCGCCACCCGATAGCCGTGTCGCGGTTCTGTGACGCAATGCCTCCAAATCAAGATAAGCGATTGCTTTTTCCACCGCATCGCGGTCGGCATCGTTCGGTTTTTGTGCACCTCCCAGATACGGAATACGACCCAACGTCACGACATTCTCAACCGTGACAGGCCACGCAATCTCTCGGGCTTGCGGCATCCATGCAACCGCTCTGGCGCGCTCTCGGGGCGAAAGTTGCGCCAATGATGATTGCCCTTGGGCGGCAATCAGACCCAAGGCGGCGCGCATCAACGTCGTCTTGCCCGCGCCATTCGGGCCGATTAACCCTACCAATTCGCCTGCGCCAATCTCGAACGACACGTCTTTCAAAACAGTACGATTGCGGCGGGTCACGCTCATGGATTGGACGGCCAGTACGGTCATAGGCCTTCCTTTCGCGTCTTATATATCAAATGCAAAAACAACGGCGCACCGACCAATGCAGTCAGTACACCCAGCTTCAGATCACGGCTGGGTAGCACCACGCGCACCGCAATATCCGCGACCAATAGCATAATCGCACCACCAAGCGCTGACGCCCACAACAACTGGCCGGGCTTGGCGCCTACAAACGGGCGCAAAATATGCGGCACGACCAACCCGATAAACCCGATTGCACCCGCAACAGCCGTCGACGCGCCGACCACCGCTGCCGTGCCAAAAACCAAAGTCAGACGCAGCCTTTTCAAACTGATCCCCATCGCCTCGGCGGCATCCTCGCCCAAGGTCAAGGCATCCAGACCGCGTGCAAGACTGGCCAAAAATGCGCCGCCCAAGGCGATTAACGGCCACGCGATCCAGACATGTGTCATCGACCTGTCCGCAAGCGACCCCATCATCCAAAACACGATTTCACTTGCGGCAAATGGGTTGGGCGACAAATTCAAAGTCAGCGAGGTTAATGCCGCCGCCAATGCCGATATCGCAATACCTGCTAAAATCAGCGTCAGCGAAGACCCGCGTGGACCAGCCAGTGCCAGGACCAGAAACACCCCGACCAATGCACCCGTCAGGGCGGACAACGGCAGGGCAAATGCAACTGTGGCAGCAACGCCCGTCTGGATCGACAAAACCGCACCAAACGCCGCCGAACTCGACACGCCGATCAATCCGGGGTCGGCCAGCGGGTTGCGCAAATATCCCTGCATCGCAGCTCCCGCCATGCCAAGGCTCGCACCGATCAGCACAGCAAGGATCGCCCGCGGCAATCTGATTTCGCGCATCACCAGCGTTAAGGCTCCACCGTCATTCACAACCAAGGCGCGCAGGCTTTCGACCGGGCCAATGTCCGCGGGGCCCAGCACCAGCGCCGCGCTGAAAAGCACGGCCAGCAGGGCGGCCAAGAAAGCCAACAATCGGGTCATGATCCGTCTCCTTCCATTTGGCGTCGCAACTTTGCGGTCGCGGCAACCGCGTTCAACACAAACGGAGTCCCACACACCCAGTCACGGTCGCTAAACCAGCCGGTGCCTGTTGTCTTTCGCAGGGTCTCAACAACAGGATGGCTCAGAATTTCCTCGGCACGCGACCGCGCCGCATCAGGGTTGCTTGTGATTATCGCGTCCGGCTGGGACATCGCCAAAACCTCTAGCGGCATAAAGCCACCATAGGGAAAACCCGCCTCCGTCGCGATGTTTGCAAAACCTGCCGCAATCAAAATTTGACCCGCCAAGGTGCTATCCCCACTGGTATAGCCATTTGCTTGGTACAGTGCGGCGCGCGGGTTTGTCGTCGCCTCGGCCTGAAACGCCGCAAGCTGGGTATCAAAATCTGCAACGATTTTTTGTGCCCGCTCCGGTTGGCCTAACACATCGCCCATCTGCAACAACCGGTCACGGATATCCGCAAGTGACGACGCGTAATCAAACACGATAACAGGGACGCCCAAGCGCCTTAACATCGCCGTGGTTGCAGGGGTGCTGAAACTGCCTGCAATCACCAGATCAGGCTGCATCAAATAAATCTGTTCGGCGAAACCACCGTTGGGCACATAGGCCTTGGCCTGTTCGGACATCGCGGACCCGCGCGGATCCAACGCAAGATCACTGACCGAATATAACTGCTCTGGCCCCGCCACCAACATCGCGAGCTGATCGGTGCATAAATTGACCGAGACGACACGCTTGGGCGCCTCGGCCAAACCCATCGCGGGGCCAGTCGCAACCAGCCCCGCAATTAATATGGATTTAAAATTCAGCACGAATGCCCGCATAAACCGCACGATCAGAGGTGCCGTAGCCGCTGGTCAATTGGTACTCCTCGTCAAAAATGTTTTCAACGCGCAGATAGGCCTCGATGCCGTCGGTCACAGCGTAGCTTATGGTGGTATTGGCAACTGTGTAGTCATCCAAAACCTGACGGCCAGCGGCATGTTGCACTGTGAACGCAGCCGACAAACGATCGGTCAAATCACCGGTCAGGGTCAGCGACACATCATTTTCAGGGAATTCAAGGTTCCATGCATTGCCTGCCGTGAGTGTAGGGTTTTCACCCTCCACAAACGTGTAACTGGCATCAACGCGCCACGCATCCGTTATGGCAAAACCGGCCTCCAACTCGACGCCCTGACGCACAACCGTCCCAGGCACATTGGCATATGGGAACGGGAAATCGATCAGGTTGTCGGTCTCGGAATAAAACGCTGTTGCGCGGACAAAATTACCCTCGCCAAAACGGCGCTCTAGCCCCAGATCAATAGACCGGCTTTCCTCGGGCACCATCGTCGCGTCGCCGTACGGGCCGTATAGCTCGTATAGTGACGGGGCGCGGTAACTGGTGGCCGCTGATGCGCGCACGGTCCAATCTTGGGCAGGACGCCAATTTGCAGCCAAACGGCCCGACGTGAACCCGCCAAACTCCGAATGATCATCATAGCGAAGCGTGCCAACCAGATCAAAAACTTCGGTCTCATAACCAAGCTCGGCAAAAACGCCGGTCGTGTCATAGGTGCCGGTGCTGAGACCGTAATCGCCAGATTGGTCATAGGTTTCCTTGGTGTAATCGGCACCAACGCGCAGATCCAAACCCGCACCCAATGCCTTTTGACCCAGATAACTTAGGCCCACGCGCTCTCCGTCATAGACGTTATTGGCGGTATAAACGGTGCCAAAATATTCCGATGAACCATATGATTTGCGCGTTATATTGTAATACGTCAGCGCAACCTCGTTGGCGATGGACCCTGTGTTGAACTCTGCGTAGGCGCGCAAACCTGTTGAGCGGTTATCGGAATATTCGTCGGTCGAGCCATCGGCCAACGGGAACTGCTCGTCAAATTGTGTTGTCGCATCTTCCACAAAACCGTTCAGACCAATGCGGCTGCCACTCGACAGGTCATAGCCAAACGCAAAACTAAGACGCTTGGCGTCATAGCCATCAGCCTCGGTGTTGCCATCGTTCTCGTCTGCGGCAGAAAAGCCATCGGACTTCATTGCTGACAGCGTCAACGCGTAATCAAACGCACCTTTGCGGGTTGTGACACCATAAGACGCGTTCAACGTATTATAGCTGCCGCCCTCCAGCGTCAAAAACTGCGCCGTGCCCTCTTCTACGGCGCGGCGTGTTGTGATGTTGATCACGCCGCCAATCGATTCAGACCCGAACAAGGCGGATTGCCCACCGCGCAACACCTCGATGCGATCAATATCGGCAGTGCGCAAACCACCAAAATCAAAACTCATCTGTGGACCGGACGGATCGGACACATCAATGCCGTCCACCAATACGCGGACATAGTTTTGACCGGCGCCGCGAATCGTAATCGACGACAAGCCGCCAACAGGGCCGCGACTGCGCACATCAATACCAGGCAAGCGGGCAAGGAAGTCAATCGCGCGAAGCTCGCCAGTTTCTTCCAAATTCTCGCGGGCCACAACGCTTACCGTCGCGCCGATCCGCTCTAAAGTGGTGGCATCAAGATTGCCCGAAACGATGATCTCATCAAGCTCGAACGCAGTTTGCGCTGTCACTGGCAGCGCCAGCATCGTGGTGGCGGCAAGGCTCGCCAATAGTAAGGAACGTGTCATATTTTATCTCTCTGGGTCGACCAGAAACGGTCGGTTTGTAAACGTTTTGTCCCAAGAGGATTGCCCTCCGCAGACGGTGAAAACGTCACCACAGCGGAAGCTCCGCCGCCCATACGCCCCTAGCGCACGAACAGGGTGATCACTTCGGCAGG
>TARA_R110002051_G_scaffold120078_1_pt1 | contig 63186 bp, 52 predicted proteins | sample TARA_R110002051 | Tara Oceans TARA_R110002051 (sample SAMEA4397023) | marine metagenome | biome: Polar Biome; feature: [MES] marine water layer (ENVO:01000295) within the mesopelagic zone...; material: water (ENVO:00002006), including particulate matter (ENVO:01000060) such...
AGGTCAACACTTACAGGCTATGCTCTCCTGTATCGGTATACCTTTAGCCTGCTCCGCTCTGCGATATTCCTGCTCACGCCTGTGAGTTGAATGACTAATGCCGACAGGTCAATACTTACAGGCTATGCTCTCCTGTATCGGTATACCTTTCGCCTGCTCGGCTCTGCGATATTCCCGCTCACGCCTGTGAGTTGAATGATTAATGCCGAAAGGTCAACACTTACAGGCTATGTTCTCCTGTATCGGTATACCAGCCGAGATACATCCCGCAACTTTGTTTGAACCTATTTATACAGTTATTGAGCAGATTCACTAAGATAGTGAATAGGACTATAGTGTAAATAAATCTACTTCTTTACTGCGACGAGTTATGGCCTCAGCAACCAGCGATGAATTAAAAGCTCTTATCCGTGAAATTGGCATCGATGAAGAGCTGTTTTGTTCATACACAGCTTTGCCTGCTCAAGCTCTTAATGATGCTAAGCATGCGGATACAAAACAACTCAAAGAAACACTGCTTATATTTAAGATGCTTGAAGCAATGTTCAATTCAAGACAAGATGCTTGGAATTGGTATACAAAACAACCTATTATAGGATTCGGTAATACCACCTCTTCTCAAGTTATGATACATAATCGAGAAGCTGGTGCGTCAGCAGTTATAAATTACATTGAATCGAAAATACTAGGTGGATTCGAATAAAAAATAAGTTTCATTATCAAGCGATGTTGACGCTGTATGTGCTGGCTCATGTCTAATTTGACAAAGAGAGTTAAGGTTTTCGACTTGTCCTACAAACGGCATTAGACAAACAGCAGGCCTTCAACTCTCTGCTCACCGGCGCATACTGAGTAGCGACATATACAAGTACGAAAGTAGCTGTATACGACCGCGTGTAGCAACCTGTTAACCATTGAAGTCAACTATAACCAAAACGCCTTTCGCCGTGTCATATAGCACTAGCAACGCATAAACAAATATGCCGGTAACTATGGAGTTGAAGAGCAAAGGCATATTTTCGAATGTCTGAACAACCGGAGCAGACTTAACGGACAAAACAATTGTTGCGAGTATGATTAAACCGATCTGCTCTTTTATAGATAGTAGCATGTTGGTTCTTGTTTTCTTGAACGCCTCTGCATTACCATTTTTATCTATAAGGTCACGCATCTTGGTTAGCACAATTCCCATTGTTGCAGCGTTGACAGCCAGTAGCGCCACAAGTATTGTTACTAGGTTAGAATCGAAAAAGCCATAAAGAAATTTAGAGCCCAGCCAAATATTTAATAGCTCTACTAAAAAGCCAATTCCTAAAGAAATAAATGATGTGGTAAGTACCTGTTTAATCATTTAAGTAATTCTTTTATCACCGAAACCACTTCTTCAGCATTACCCTGTATTTCCATATCCCCAAGCTGGAGTTCTTTAACCGTTTTAGATGTATGGTAGATTTTTTTTACTCCATCGATTTTTAGGGAGATATTTCCACCACCTTCACTACTATAGTTGACAAGGCCTTGCAACGTGAGATTGTTTTCCATGAGATGCAGTGGAGCTTCTGGGTCAGACTCAATTTTTAATTTGTTTTTCGCTGAGTTAGTTGCCTTTGCAAAGTCTTTTAGATCGTCTGATAGTGAGCCGGATATGTTTGCCATGTTTGGCGTTATTATCTCAAACTCTACGGATTTGATTCTGCCCTCATACTTATGCAATAGAGACCAAAATTGTTGCTTTTCAAATAATGGCTCATGAATCGCGCGTAGGTGATGATTACTCAATTGACTTGATAAGGAGTTAATAATCATTTTAACGACCACTTCGCAGGACGAGAATGCTGTAGATCTTCGTTGGACTGCTATGAACTGCTTTTCAGGATCATTCCAAATTGCGACCAATATGGATGGCCAGTTATCTATGACCTCATCGCGAAAATCTTTGGTTTCGCGATGAATTGATCTATTGTGAGCAATTCTCAAAAGGAAGAAATCATCTTTTTCATACAATTTCTTCGTTATCGTCTCATGCCTCTTATCAGAGAAATTCTTCGTCCCTTGGATGGCTTCTGAAAAAAACTCGTTCTTCCGAGAAATTAATTCACCTATCGAACTAACTCCAGTCAATAAATTACCCTGAAGAAATCTATCGATTGGCAAAAGCTGATATCTAAAAAGCTCGAATGAAGTCGATTTCGTACTCATATCCTTCCTTGATTGTTAATGCTCACATCTGCGGCTGGTATGGAGCCCATCTGAAAACCAGTCCTACAACATGCGCTTGTTAGCCTTCTGTTGCACCAGCCCTGCATTCTACACTAGCACTTTTTCGACTAGCAGTTCTAGCGTAGATAACAGCCGCTCTTGAAACTCTGATGTAATAGATGGGAGGCGAAGGTTGATCTTATTTTCGTTACCATAGAACAAATTCCGATTCTTGAACGAATCAAAGCGCCCTTGTTCGTCTTGGTCGGGGAAGAGCAGAAACTTTTCTACGCACTCACCATTTGATATCACCCGGTATACCTTGGGCATATCATCCATAAGACCGTTATGAATTAAATGATTACGAACTGTTTCAACTTCCGTAAGGAGTGGGCATTTCTCAAACAAAGTACCAGCCCGGTTATTGAGCGAAATTTTCTTACGGTCGCTATAGAGCGAATTCTTGGATGCTAAACGAGGGTAAGAATCAAACTGTGTTTTTAAGCTCTCAATCTCGATAGCAAGTTTTGTCACGTAGTCAAGAAGACTATGCATTCTGATATAAGTAAACCCAAGTAACGCATATATTTTTGTTACAACTGGCGAGGTTACGTAACGAATCCCATCATCCTCTTTAATCTTTGGAAAAAACAGTTCCTCTAGATTTAAGGCATAATAAAACTCTCCTTGTAGCTGCATTAATTCCTTACTGCACTCCTGCACACCGCTGACGAGCTTTCGACAGTCAAAGATGTACAGCGCTTTGTTTACAGGAAAGCTTGGTGGAAATTTTTCCAGCAATTGGTTGAATACATCTTTCGAAACAGGAGCTTCTGAATTCAGCCCTGCCGTCGATAAAAATTCGGGGGCAACCTTCAGGAAATTATAAAAGCAATCCAAGCTACCAAAAACTCGCTGGGCGAGAGCATCATGAAGGCGAACGCAAGCGGTGTCTATCTCGTAAAGGCGGTTGCCTTGATTTGGATACCAAGCCCCTTGAGGGTCACGTACAAAGTACAAATCCCCCGATTGTTCTGGAGCTTCTGTAGGAATGCCGTTTAACGATAAGAATAGATTTTGCAGTTTTGCCATAATTTAAGGGGAGAGGCTACCAGCTTATTATTGAGACTTCATAGTAACACCCGATCCCACAGAAAAACCATGTTCTCTTTTTTCATGGAGAGGTATAGGCAATGTCCATAAAACGTACAAAGGTGCCGACCAAGAAGTGAGGTGTCAGCGGCAGCTATTCGAATATAGCGGGCTGTCAGGTTTGGTTAGGCTCTACATTTAAAAATTGTCAGATAGAGTTGTTGCTAATCCATAAAATAATCCATAAAATAATGATTCAACTTATTGGCAGTTTCCGTAATACAGGTTTGATATTTTTTCTTGCACTAATAACTCAACTCGCTTTTTGTGCTAGTACCTGCACCTTTCTGCGAACCAATTCTAGTCGTGTTTTCATCCGTTACTTATGGATCAGAGTGGTTAAAAGATAATGAAGATTAGATATTTGGAGACTATTTCTTTGGGAGCTCTTGTGCTTTGGTCGATTAAAGAATCTATGAACCACACATTGTTAGCCCTGAGCTGCTTTAAAATAACTAACTAACTTTGACCCGCATATTATGAAGTAAATTTCAGATCCTGAGCGCCAGCGGATGTGATCAACTTAATCACTTTGACTTCAGACTAAGGAATTTCTAGGCATACTCTCGGTCTTATCACAATTCAATTATTAGTTCTCAAAGGTAAACCGGACACACTACGCGCCCGGTTTTAGAGTCACTATCTTTTGAATAGTTTTAATTGGAATCTTCGCTATTTTGCTCTGCTTCTTCTTTAATTTTTTTAGGTAGTAGAAGCTCTCTGAGTTTAGCTTCGATCTCGTTTGAAATTTCAGGGTTTTCTTTTAGGAAATTCATACAGTTACTTTTACCCTGCCCAATTCTATCACCATTGTAGCTGTACCACGCCCCAGCTTTATCAACTAGCTTGTGTTTTACACCCAAATCTATTAGTTCGCCTTGCTTTGAAATTCCCTCTCCGTATTTAATTATAAATTCAGCCTGCTTGAATGGAGGGGCTATTTTGTTTTTTACTACCTTCACTCTTGTTTCATTACCAACGACTTCATCGCCTTCCTTTACAGCGCCTATACGCCGAATATCCAAACGAACTGAAGCGTAAAACTTCAAGGCATTTCCGCCAGTAGTAGTTTCTGGATTACCAAACATCACACCAATCTTCATGCGAATCTGGTTAATAAAGATCATCATAGTGTTCGATCTTTTAAGATTACCCGTAATCTTTCGCATACTTTGAGACATCATTCGAGCGGCAAGACCCACATGTGAGTCTCCAATATCGCCTTCAATTTCTGCTTTCGGGGTAAGCGCTGCAACAGAATCAACGACAATAACATCGACAGCACCAGAGCGAGTTAACATGTCGCAAATTTCTAAAGCTTGTTCACCTGTGTCTGGCTGTGAAACGAGGAGTTCATCAATATTAACCCCAAGTTTTTCCGCATAGATCGGATCTAATGCATGTTCAGCATCGACGAATGCACATGTCTTTCCTTGACGTTGGGCTTCCGCAATAACTTCAAGAGTGAGCGTAGTTTTACCAGATGATTCTGGTCCGTATATCTCGACGATTCTGCCTAACGGTAAGCCTCCAGCGCCTAATGCTATATCCAGTCCTAATGAGCCTGTCGATATAGTTTCGACATCCATTGTTTTGTTCTCACCAAGCTTCATTATTGAGCCTTTACCAAATTGCTTCTCAATTTGGGATAAGGCTGCATCTAGAGCTTTACTTCTGTTTTGATCTATCATCGTAGTAGGCCTTCATTTCTTGCACTGATACAAGTAATTAATTAAAAACTAAAATATAAAATGAAGCTCTTTTATCTTATATTTTAATTCTCATTGTGTATGTGACACTCTCATTTCTATGTGACACATTTTACGCAGCTATGGGTAAAGGGCCAAAATGCAAACCAACGTGTGAGTCACCCATGTCGCCTTCAATTTCCGCTTTTGGCGTAAGGGCAGCAACCGAGTCAACAATAACGACATCAACACCGCCAGAACGAACCAGCATGTCACAAATTTCAAGCGCTTGTTCACCCGTATCAGGCTGAGAAACTAAAAGCTCATCGATGTTTACACCTAGCTTCGACGCGTAAATTGGATCAAGTGCGTGCTCAGCATCTACGAAGGCACAGGTTTTACCATTCTTTTGAGCCTCTGCAATTACCTGCAAGGTAAGTGTCGTTTTACCCGAGGCTTCAGGTCCGTAAATTTCTACCACACGACCACATGGCAAACCGCCTATGCCCAAAGCGATATCAATGGTGAGTGAACCAGTAGAGATAGCCTCAATGTCCATCGCTTGGTTGTCGCCTAAACGCATAATAGCGCCTTTACCGAACTGCTTTTCAATTTGCCCAAGTGCGGCACTTAAAGCTTTAGATCTATTACTGTCCACGTCAATATCCTCTAGGATTAGCGGTTAAATTCTTTAGTTGGTGATGTCTTTGTTGAAGCTGCCTTTGCTATTTATACTAGCTATCTTTACTAACAGTATTATTCATCTATACAGCTAGCATTCATTGCATCAACATTTGCTTACCGACACCTTACCAAGTGTTGCGTGCATTCTATACTGTACAAGCATACAGTTTCAACCTGAGTTTTCATTTTATTTTGCTTAATGGGTTCTTATTGGCAGCATCTTAGATGACCGTCTGTTCAATCAGCCAACATCGCCAATAGATGGGTAATCGCAAATTCTATTGCATGCAGACGAACAGTCTCTCGGTCTCCAGCAAAAACCTGCTTAATCGTTTCTGACTTAGCACCACAGATAAACCCAAACCAAACAGTACCCACAGGCTTTTCTTCGCTGCCGCCACCTGGGCCTGCAATACCGCTTACGGTTACCACGACATTCGCGTCGCTCTTGTGCTTAACGCCCGCCGCCATCTCTTCAACGGTCTGCATTGACACCGCGCCATGTGCATTTAGAGTTTCTGGCTTTACAGCTAATTCACGTATTTTTGCGTCGTTTGAATACGTCACCCAACTTTGATTAAACCAATCCGAACTGCCAGCAATACTGGTAAAGGCGAACGCAACGCCGCCCCCGGTGCAAGACTCTGCGCTTGAAACCGTCCAGCCTTTACGGCGAAGCGCATTACCCAGCGCCGTCACCATCTCTGTTATATTGTCAGATACCATGAATGTCCTTTATCGCTATCAGCGCTATTATCAGCTTCGGCCGTTAAAGCATTAATTTGAAGCATTAGGCTGTGCCGATGTACTTATTGGTGAGAGCTATCATTTAACTAATGAGTTCAGGAAATGGTTGAAAATTCCATACTCGTATCAATAATACACAGCAAATACGAAAAGTGATTATTTTAGCACTCCTGCTCTTTTAATCACTCTTCTGTTAATAATTCTTCTGTTAATATAACAAATTGAGTTATCGCAAGTAGCAGCAATAAAAAGCACGAGGCATTTTTTGGAATCACACACTCCTATGATGCGCCAGTATTTAACGATAAAGGCGCAGCACCCTAACATTCTTATGTTTTACCGTATGGGCGACTTTTACGAGTTGTTTTTCGATGATGCCAAGAAAGCCGCAGAACTGCTTGATATATCATTAACCGCACGGGGCAAATCCGGTGGCGATCCTATTCCTATGGCTGGCGTTCCTTACCACGCGGTTGAAAGCTATTTAGCCCGGTTGGTGAAAATGGGCGAGTCAGTGGCGATTTGCGAACAAGTTGGCGACCCAGCTACAAGCAAAGGCCCAGTTGAGCGCCAAGTTCAGCGCATTGTTACCCCAGGTACGGTTACCGATGAAGCCTTATTAGAAGAACGCCGCGATAATGTACTAGCGGCAGTTTGCGGTCACAGTATGCATTACGGCGTGGCTACATTAGATGTCACCAGTGGCCGGTTTGTAGTAGTCGAGTGCGACACCGACGATGCCTTGTTAGGTGAACTACAACGAATTAATCCTGCTGAACTACTCTATCCTGAAGGCTTTGAAAGCTTACCCTTGATTGAACAGCGTAAAGGCTTGCGTCGGCGGCCCGAGTGGGAATTCGATATCGATACCGCCACCGAACAATTAACCGCTCAGTTTCAAACGAAAGAACTGGCGGGGTTTGGGGTATCAGATTTAACCAAAGGCATTGGCGCCGCCGGTTGTGTGCTTCAATATGTGAAAGATACCCAGCGTACAGCCCTTCCCCATATTCGCCGTATTCAAAAAGAACAGCAAGACAGCCGCGTACAATTAGATGCAGCTACCCGCAGAAATCTAGAGCTTACCCACAATTTAGCCGGCGGCATTGAAAATACCCTGTTTAGCGTGATGGATACGACCACTACCGCCATGGGTAGCCGGTTACTACAACGCTATATTCACTCGCCTATTACCGATCAACACGAATTACATAACCGTCAAGATGCCATTGAAGCACTTATCGACAATGAGCCAGATGCTATTCGCGGTCATTTAAAAACGATTGGCGATATTGAACGCATAATGGCACGTTTGGCATTACGTTCAGCAAGGCCCAGGGATTTCGCTAGACTTAAAAACGCGTTGAATACCCTGCCCGACCTTCAAGAAGCGTTGGGGGCGTATAACGTTGCACAGCTAAATGAATTAAAACAGGCCGTCAGTACTTACCCAGAGCTACAAGCTTTATTAAATAACGCGATTATCGATAACCCGCCTGTGGTTATTCGCGATGGCGGGGTTATTGCTGAAGGCTTTAATAGCGAATTAGATGAGCTTCGAAAATTGTCTCAAGGTGCTACTGATTATCTTGACGCCATGGAGCAACGCGAACGTGAACGCACAGGCATTTCAACCCTAAAAGTAGGCTACAACCGGGTTCATGGTTTCTTTATCGAGATTAGTCGTGCCAATAGCGACAAAGCGCCCGCCGAATATATTCGCAGGCAAACGCTTAAGAATACTGAACGCTTTATCACCCCAGAGCTTAAAGAGCACGAAGATAAAGTACTTACCAGTCAAGGTCGTGCGCTAGCCCTCGAAAAACAGCTTTATGAAGCACTTTTCGATGAAGTCGCGCCAAGCCTAAATGCGCTAATTGAAACGGCCGCAGCACTGGCTAAACTCGACGTATTATGCTGTTTTGCCGAGCGCGCGTTAAGTCTGGATTGGTATCGCCCAAGGTTAAGTATGGAAAGCGCGCTGACCTACGAAGAAGGTCGGCATCCTGTGGTGGAACAGGTTATGAAAGACCCGTTCATTGCTAACCCATTAACACTCAACGATAGCCAGCGCATGCTTATTATTACCGGCCCTAACATGGGCGGTAAATCAACCTACATGCGCCAAACCGCGTTAATTGCACTATTAGCGTATATTGGCAGCTATGTGCCCGCACAAAACGCCCATATTGGTAAAATTGATAGAATATTTACTCGTATTGGCGCTTCTGACGATTTAGCATCTGGTCGCTCAACCTTCATGGTAGAGATGACGGAAACCGCCAACATTCTGCACAATGCCACCGAGCATTCGTTAGTTTTAATGGATGAGATTGGCCGCGGCACCAGTACTTACGATGGCTTATCTCTCGCATGGGCGTGCGCCAGCTACCTCGCCCAAAAGCTGAATGCTTACACCTTATTTGCGACTCACTATTTTGAGCTTACCGAGTTACCTGATACCGAGAAAAGTGTAGTTAATGTACATTTGGATGCGGTAGAGCACGACGACACCATCCGGTTTATGCATAGCGTACAAAATGGCGCGGCGAGTAAAAGCTTTGGTTTACAGGTTGCACAACTTGCAGGTGTACCTAAGCCGGTTATTAAAGCGGCGCAGCAAAAACTCGCTATTTTGGAAAACGCGCATCTTATTTCTGAAACTGAATCCAGTGCTGATATTAAAACTGATAAATCATCTAACATTGGGGATGAAACTGGCAAGCAGCACGATAGACGCGCCAACAAAAAAGCAGCGTCAACGGCGCATGGTTCCTTACAATCTCAGTCACAACTGTTGTTCCCAGATAAACCCCATCCGGTTGTAGAAGCGTTGGAAAATTTATCCCCAGATGAACTTTCACCACGCCAAGCACTAGACCTTATTTACACGCTCAAGCGTTTAAGTCAGTCATAAAAAACAGCGCTTGCGGCGAAAGCCACGCTCAAATAGGTAAAAGAAGCGATTGTGTGGGCAAACAGATTGTTTGCTCACACTAACTTGCGTATACTATTAACCCGTCCAAAGTATGGGTAGTTTAGTTCCTAAACTACACTCATATTTACCCAATACAACTCAACGTTCTAGGTTTCGCATGACAAATTATATTTTCGTCACCGGTGGTGTAGTTTCATCGCTAGGTAAAGGTATTGCCGCTGCGTCGTTAGCCGCAATTCTTGAAGCTCGCGGGCTCACCGTCACCATGTTAAAACTCGACCCGTATATTAATGTCGACCCAGGCACCATGAGCCCTATTCAACATGGCGAAGTATTTGTTACCGATGATGGCGCAGAAACCGATCTTGACCTTGGTCACTACGAGCGTTTCATTCGCACCCGTATGACCAAGCGTAACAACTTCACTACCGGACGGGTATACGAAGAAGTACTAAAACGTGAACGTCGAGGTGACTACTTAGGCGCCACTATTCAGGTTATTCCACACATTACCAACGAAATTAAGCGCCGTGTGGTTGAAGGCGCTGAAGGCCACGATGTGGCTATTGTTGAAATTGGTGGAACGGTAGGTGACATCGAATCACAACCTTTCTTAGAAGCAATTCGTCAACTAGGCACCGAACTAGGCCGCGAAAAAGCGATGTACATGCACTTAACCTTAGTGCCTTATATGCCAGCTTCAGGCGAAGTAAAAACGAAACCAACACAGCATTCGGTGAAAGAACTCCGTTCTATTGGTATACAACCAGATATTCTAGTGTGCCGCTCTGTAGGCGCGCTTCCTTCTACCGAGCGTTCTAAAATTGCGTTATTTACTAACGTAAACGATAAATCGGTAATTTCGCTTAAAGATGTAGACAGCATCTACCGCATTCCAGCTGCCCTTAAAGCGCAAGGTATGGATCAACTTGTGGTAGACCGCTTTGGTTTAGACTGTAAAGAAGCCGACCTATCTGAATGGGAACAAGTGCTTTATGCAGAGTCTAACCCTACTGCTGAAGTTAACATCGGTATGATTGGTAAATACGTTGAATTGCCAGATGCTTATAAGTCAGTTAATGAAGCGCTTAAACATGCTGGGTTGAAGAACCGTTTAACCGTAAATATCCACTATATCGACTCTCAAGACGTTGAAAGTAAAGGCGCACAAATTTTAGAAAAACTAGATGCTATATTAGTGCCTGGTGGTTTTGGTGAGCGCGGTATCGAAGGCAAAATTGCCACTGCACGCTATGCCCGTGAAAACAAAGTGCCTTACTTAGGTATTTGTCTTGGTATGCAAGTAGCCCTTATCGAGTTTGCGCGTAATGTAGCCGGTATGGAAGATGCCAATAGCTCTGAATTTGATCCAGAGACACCGTATCCGGTTGTTGGTTTAATTACAGAATGGCTTGATGAAGCAGGTACCACAGAAATACGTAGTGAAAACTCAGACCTCGGCGGCACTATGCGCTTAGGCAGTCAGCTTTGCCACTTAATTGAGGGCACTAAGGTGCATGAAATGTATGGCAGTGCTGAAATTTACGAGCGCCACCGTCATCGTTACGAAGTTAACAACAACCTTCGTGAACAAATTGAAGCCGCAGGGTTAAAGGTAAGTGGTTTGTCCACTGATAAACGACTTGTAGAAGTTATCGAAATACCTGACCATCCTTGGTTTATCGCGGGTCAATTCCACCCTGAATTTACGTCAACCCCTCGTGATGGACACCCATTATTTAAAGGGTTTGTCGCTGCTGCTGGACAGTATCAAAAAGAGAATCATTAATTTCTAATAAGGGAACACTTGCTCCCGTTTGTGTTCCCAAACAATTGTTAAGGAAAAAACATGGCGAAAATTAGTCGCATTATTGGTCGCGAAATTTTGGACTCACGCGGTAATCCTACCGTTGAAGCCGATGTGTACTTAGAATCAGGCGTTATGGGCCGCGCTGCTGCTCCATCTGGTGCTTCAACAGGTAGCCGCGAAGCATTAGAACTTCGTGACGGTGACAAGTCTCGTTATTTAGGTAAAGGCGTAATGAAAGCCGTAGCCGCTATTAACGATGAAATTGCCCCTGCGCTTTTAGGTAAAGACGCACTAGCACAAGCTGATATTGACGCTATCATGATTGACCTAGACGGCACAGAAAATAAAGAAACTCATGGTGCAAATGCCATTCTAGCGGTATCGCTAGCAGTAGCTAAAGCAGCGGCCTTAGAGAAAGGCGTTGCCCTTTACGAGCACATTGCAGATCTTAACGGCACTCCTGGTCAATACTCGATGCCAGTACCTATGATGAATATCATCAATGGTGGTGAGCACGCTGACAACAACGTAGACATTCAAGAATTCATGGTACAGCCAGTAGGCGCAAAGAGCTTCAAAGAAGCCCTTCGCATGGGTGCTGAAATTTTCCATTCACTGAAGAAAGTACTTTCTGCTAAAGGCCTAAATACGGCTGTTGGTGACGAAGGTGGTTTCGCACCAAACCTTAGCTCTAACGCTGAAGCGCTAGCGGTTATCGTTGAAGCAGTAGAAAACGCTGGCTACAAAATGAATGAAGATATTACGCTAGCACTCGATTGTGCGGCATCTGAATTCTACAAAGATGGTCAATACGTATTGTCTGGTGAAGACAAGAGCTTCGATTCTGAAGCCTTTGGTGATTACCTAGCTGACCTTTCTGACAAGTACCCTATTGTGTCTATTGAAGATGGTCTAGACGAGAGTGATTGGGACGGTTGGGCAAGTTTGACCAATAAAATTGGCGAAAAAGTACAACTTGTTGGCGACGATTTGTTTGTAACTAACACCAAGATTCTTAAGCGTGGTATTGATAACGGTATTGGTAACTCAATCCTTATCAAGTTCAACCAAATTGGTTCACTAACTGAAACCTTGAACGCAATTAAGATGGCGAAAGATGCAGGCTTCACGGCTGTTATCTCTCACCGTTCAGGCGAAACAGAAGACGCCACTATTGCTGATTTAGCCGTAGGTACTGCAGCTGGCCAAATCAAAACTGGTTCACTATGTCGTTCAGACCGCGTTGCTAAGTACAACCAACTTCTTCGCATTGAAGAAGCGTTAGGTGATGCTGCAACTTATAAAGGTCGCTCTGAAATTAAAGGTCAGTAATAGCACGCGCTTATATTAAATAAGCGCTTATTACTTATCTAATTGAAAGCTGTGTTAAGGCCCATATTTTATGGTCTCTTAACGCAGCTTTTTTGTGTCTGCTTGAAGCCTTTTCCTAACACCCTTTCAATAATGCTCCTTCAATAACGTCCCTTTCAAAAAAGATGACAATAATTAAGGACTAGCGAGCTTAATTTAAGACAAAAAAATACCCCAGCTCGTGCTGGGGTATTTCAATTTTAGTGTTGTTAGCGAAGCTACACGCTATTTAGAAGCGGTAGTTAGCACCTAAAGTCACTCGGCGGTCGGTAAGACCTTGGAAGCACAACAGTGCACCTTCATTAATACAAGACTGCTCAACTTCTGATTCAGTAATGTTTACCGCCTCAATACCTATGTTCAAGTCTTCGTTCACGTCGTAGTTGATGCTAGCGTTAAGCTGACCACGGTCTTCCTGAACTACTGGGAAACCCCAAGGGAAACTAGATGTGCTTCCGAAGTCGTCCGAGCGGTACGCTTCACGCCATGTGTAACGCATACGGGCTGACAAACCAAACTTCTCGTAGTACAAGGTAAAGTTATAGGCATTTTCAGATAAGTTTAGTAAGCCTTGAACTGCTGACACTTCAATATCATCGATACCCGTAGAAGCTGCAAATACATTTGCCGCACGACTAGTGGCTGTATTCTCTGAATCACCACCATCGAACTCTTGAATCGTGTAGTTAGCAAGTACACCGAAACCTGAAGCCCAACCTAGTTCTTTTTCAAAACCTGAAAGGTCATATTGAACCGCAATTTCGATACCTTTTTGCGTGGTTTCGCCAGCGTCGTTAATCTTAGTTTCTGTACCTACACAAATACCTGTGCCTAGTTCAGGTCCAAAAACGTTGATATCAGCAATTGGGTTAAACACACCGCCACCTTCACAAGGGTCGGTAAGATCACGATAACCTGTTACTGGATCTTCAAATGCACTTACAATCTGGTCAACATGAAGCGCTTTACGTGTTTTATGGAATATACCAACACTTAACACGCTCGCTTCAGCAAAGTACCATTCTGCCGCTAAGTCGAAAGAGGTTACTTCTTCAGGCTCTAAACCAGGGTTACCGATAGCTACATTTGGGTTAGGGCTTGTGCTAAATGTTACTGAAGTAGATAAGTCGTCGAAGTCAGGTCGGCGTATATCTTTACCGGCACCGAAGCGAAGGACAACATCATCAGCCACATCAGCAACAATATTTAATCGAGGTAGAATGAAATCATAATCACCGGTATTAGTTACTTGCGATACCAATTCGTTTCCATCACCGTCAACAGTAATTGAGTTACCTACAGAGGTAACGTCTGTCTGCAAATAACGCAAACCAAAATTACCGCGGAACATCTCATATTCAAAGTTTGCTTGCGCATAAAGTGCATGTGTTTCTTCTTCGATGTCGAAGAAACCTGATGAACTTGATGTTGGCGCATTCAATGTAGCCGTCGAACCGTGTGCGTCCATAGCTTGTTGTAGTGTAGCTCATACGCCATCTGGATCTGAAGCCACTAATTCAGGGTTAATGATTAAGAAATCTCTAACGTAAAGTTCGCGACCATCCGCATCGTTGAAGTTATTAGGCCCAGCGACTAGTAATTCAGAGAATAAATCACCTCGAGGACTGTCTTCCATACTTCTTAAACCAACACTGGTGTTAACATCGTCACGGGTGCTCGCTGATTTATTGTAGCGATAACCAAAGTCGACTGACGTGATCATCGAGTCTACGTAATAAGAAAAATCAAAACGGATCGCATCTTCTGAGTTTTCAGTGGTATCTCTACCTATATTCACATCACGTAAAACAACGTTAGCAGGGTCTAAAAGCTGTTCTACTGTTGGTGCGTATTCTGCACCAGAAGCAATTCCGAACGCTAGTGAACCGCCAGATAAGTCATATTCAAACGGAACACTGTTGTCGTTACCACCACCAGCATCTAGCGGTGCATTGGGGTTGATAAAGTTAAGCGTAGTATTAAAGCTAGGAGTGGTAGTATCTGAAGATGAAGAGGCAACTTCAGCACTTACAAACCATTTCTCGCCTTGCCACTCACCACCTAATCTAAAGATTTGGCTCTCTGTAATACGAGAATTTGTATCGGTAGACAAACGAAGATTAGGATCGTCGTCATCGTTATCAAGATTCACTGGAATCACACCGCGAAGAGCAGCCTGCATTGAACCTAAATCAGTGCCACCTAGAGAACCGAAATTAATCGTTTCGAAGGCATCGGGTACTGAAATATCGTTAAGTGCACTTACGCCTGACGCTTGAACACGTGAGCTTTCTTGCAAACGTTCTTGGTCATTGATGATTGCATCGAAGAAAAACTTAGTGTTGTCGTTTGGCTGCCATTCAAAGGTACCTACAAAGTTTTTCGTTTCATATTCGTAGTTATCATAATCTTGTACGAAAAACTGAATGGGTAGGAAGTCGAAGGATTGCGCACTGGCCACGCCGCTATCTGATGCAATTAAGTTATCTCGGTCAGCACGTGGTCTGAACGCCGATACATCTTGCTCCGAATAACTACCACTCACTACCACACCGAATTTACCGTGGTCGTTTTCCCAGTTATCACCGAACGTCGCTGAAAGACGAGGTTGGAAACCACTGTCTGTAGACAAGCTGCTGTTTTCACCTTGAATACGAATCGACGTCAATCTCTCAGTTAATTGAAGAGGACGAATTGTTTTAAGGTTGATGGTACCACCAACAGAACCTTCAATTGTTTTCGCATCTGGTGACTTGGTAACTTCCAAACCGGCAATAATTGCTGCTGACACATCTTCAAAATCGATACCGCTTCGGCCTGCGCCTGAACCCACTGTAGATACGCCGTTAATTTCTGTTCGGTTAGCGTCGGTACCACGAATCTGAACCCCTGTCCCAACACCCGCTTCACGCGTAATTTGTATACCCGTGATGTTTTCTAACACTTCCGCTAAGTTTTGGTCAGGCAATTTACCAATGTCTTCAGCTTCAATGACTTCTACTAAATTGTTTGTAAAACGTTTTTCGTTTAGTGCACTGGCAAGCGAGGCGCGAATACCAGAAACCTGTATAACTTCTACGTCTTTTTCAGCTTCTTGTTGAGCGTCTTGAGCAAGGGTAGAGTGGCAAAACTCAACGATGTTGCAGATAACATCGCTAAGGTAATTTTAGATAATTTGTGTCCCATGTGTGTTTCCTCTTGCAGTGTTTTGAACCGAGCTTTTAGGCTTTCAAAACAGCGTTGCTAAGTTATGTGTGGTTACATCCTGCACTATTAAAGATACACTTCATTTACAAGATGATTACAAAGCTAGACGAAAAACATACAATGGTCAACCTTTGATCACTCAAAAATACAGATTCATTAACATCAATTGTAATGCCAATTAACAACACAACAACTAACCAATAAAAGTACCCACTATCCAAATCAGATACTAATTTATAGTTATCAGATGGTTAGCTATAAATGATTGCAATTTGAGTTTATTTTTTAGGTAAAAAACGTGAGATAAATTAAATAATTATTCTTTAGTATTGATTCGTCAAATGAAGACCAATTCGAAAGCGGTAATACTAATTGCTTATATAAATATATTCGATGCGACTAGATTGGTAATGTAAAATGTTAATGGCTATTGTTGCCGTACGCTGGCGGGATAGATACTTTCATTTGTGGGCATTCATTACAGAAAAACTAGTTAGCGTTTCAAGGCTGTTAATTCAGTCACGCAGCCTATAATTCTCCTGCTGCCAAACTGTGACTTATATTTATTAGTTGGTAGCATTGGGTTTCTGGATACCCAGCCTAAATCCTGCTAACGTAGGTTTATTGCGTCTTTTTTATTGTCTTACCAGTATTATGGCATCCGACGGACATACGTCTTCCACACAATCAGGCTTTTTTAGCAATTCAGGCGAGTTAGGTGGTGCACAACCACAGTTCACTGAAATTTGTACTGCGTTATACGAAAGAGAGCTTTTGCTTATCGCGCATAAGGGCCCAGCCAATGTGTCGATACTGCGTCGCCGATTAGCCGGCCTGCCCCACCATATTCGAAGTGTGGCGCGATACCTCATTGACAATAACTCACCGCTAGACATCGATCCCCACAATGGAAGTTGGTTTATCAAGCAACCTGGAAAGTGCCCTGGGATCACCCAATCTATTGATAAAAAATATCAGTGGTATAGGCAATATGCAGATTACGGTTTGGTTGTACCGATATGCATCACTACGCTAGAAGGTATGCATATAGAGCTCGACTCAATAGATAGCGTGAACCGCACCACAAACACGCTTCATACTAATAAACACGGATGGTTTTCTCTTGACGGCGAGGTGGCGCATAGTGAGATTGAAACCAATCAGTACACCCCAGAAAAAGACACTCCCTGCTTCACCGACGCAAATGCGGTATTAAAACGGCAACTTCTAAAACCTACGACGGCAATTATGGCATCTGCGTGCAGCGGACATATGTGGCGACATAAATCGAAGGGAGCACCTCGAGCACTTTCATTGCGAGAAATGCGTCTGTCTACTCACATAAACTGGAAAAATTTCACCCTGAAAGGTTAAGCCGAGTTCTTATTTAAGGCACACCTATGGCAGGCTTTAACAACAACGCAATGATTACCTTGATACATACTTCCCTGCACAGTGTCGGTATTTAATCCAACGCTTCTTCGTAGCGCTTTATAAAGCGAGAAAAGGCTTCAACGTGTGGTAAGTGCCCCAAACCGTCAAGCTCTTTCACCGTTATGGCAGTGTTGCGGGCTTTAACTTCAGCGCCAAGTTTATCGTAACGACCTAACTCTCGCGTAACGCCCTCTTTTTTCCAACCTCGCCCAGGTCCGGTTCTATCCCGTGTACCTAAAATTAAGGTGACAGGTATTTGTAAATTATCGAATTCTTCGATAACCGGTTGAGTAAATATCATGTCGTAGGTTAACGCACTCACTTTGGCTAGCTGAGGCCAATCATCACCTTCAATCCACCCTGTTAGAAAACTAGCATGTTCCGCATAGGTACTATTCCAATCACCATCGTAATAGTTTTTCTTTTGATAATTAACGATATCTTCAGGCGTTTTTTTCAGTTCATTTTGATAGAAAAATTCCACATCTTTGTACTCAACATAATGCAGATAATTCTCTAACCCTATAGGGTTGATTAATATCAATTTGCTCGTCATTTCAGGGAAAAGCAGTGCAAATCGCGATGCCACCATGCCGCCCATTGAATGACCTGTCACAATCACATCGTCTAGATTCAAAGAGGTGAGCAAATCTTTGGTATTATTCGCTAATGCTGCAAAGCTGTATTGATAATTAACCGGCTTATCTGATTTGCCAAAGCCAATTTGGTCAGGAATAACCACCCCATATCCTTGATTGTGTAGCCAATTAGCTGTCGTTTCCCAATAACTACTGGCAAAGTTCTTACCATGCAACAACAGTACTGTTGGTTGCCCTTCTTCTGCCGGCAAATACATGTATGCCATGTTCAATCCCCGCCCTTGAGATTCAAATGTCAAAGTGTGAACATCAAAGGGATACTCGAAGTCGGTTAGATTTTTCGAAAAGGGTTTTGCAAAAACAATGGTTGAAAACGTGAAGATAAGAAACGAATAACCTAAAGAAAAAATAGCGCGCTTCATCATTTTGCTCTCAAGAAGATAGTAAGTGATTTACCCTATCAAAATCACTAAAACAATACGCCTTGATTAAGCAGCAAATTTCGCTGTTCCATCGCAATTTGGCTAATTGAATAGGCAATACCAGCGCTTCACCAATTTGATGAAATTAGTATATACATCCTAACGACCCGCTTTTTACCCACTGGATTCAAAGCAGGTGAAATGAAAGTGTTAAATTACAACAAAAAGTAGGATAAAAACCCTATTTTCAAAAAACCATTATTTATAACCAAAATTTATACGCATTATTAGAATCAAAGGTTGACCTTAAAGGCGTGGATCGGTACATTGTCGCTATCAACTGGTCGGCAAAGAAAATACGCAAATGATGCGCAATCGCTTTCTTCTAACTCTACTCCTTATGGCAGCAAGACTGCACGGGTAGATTGCGACCAGCGATTAATTACACAGAAACCCGTGCTTAGCACGGGTTTTTTTTTAACTTTTATAAACGAGAGAGCGTTATGACAAATCAAGTGAAAATCTTTGATACCACATTGCGAGACGGTGAGCAGGCCTTACCTGCAAGCTTAAGTGCCAAAGAAAAGCTGCAGATCGCTCTAGCACTCGAACGTTTAGGTGTTGATATCATTGAAGCAGGTTTTCCTGTTTCATCGCCTGGTGATTTCCGCTCGGTTCAAATGATCGCAAAAGAAGTTAAGAACTCTGTAGTTTGTGGTTTATCTCGTGCATTGGCAGGCGATATTGATGCCTGCGGACAGGCACTTAGTGTGGCTGAGCAATTTAGAATTCACACTTTCATTGCTACATCAGAAATTCACGTAGGCGCGAAATTACGTAAATCTCACGATGAAGTAGTAGATATGGCAGTTGCAGCAGTTAAACATGCTCGCAAATACACTGATGACGTTGAATTTTCATGTGAAGATGCTGGCCGTACTCACATAGACTATTTATGCCGTATGGTAGAAGCCGCCATCAATGCCGGCGCTACCACGGTGAATATTCCCGATACGGTAGGTTACACAACGCCAACAGAATTCGGCGGCATTATTCAGCAGTTGTTTAACCGCGTTCCAAATATCGATAAAGCCATTATCTCTGTGCATTGCCACAACGATTTGGGCTTAGCAGTAGCTAACTCGTTAGCCGCTGTAGAACAAGGTGCACGCCAAGTTGAATGTACTATTAACGGTATTGGTGAACGTGCGGGTAATGCGTCCCTTGAAGAAATTGCAATGATTTTGCAAACCCGTCAAGCCATGTTGGGTATTAACACCAACATCAATTCGCAAGAAATTTCGCGTACTTCTAAGTTGGTTAGCCAATTGTGTAACATGCCCGTTCAAGCGAATAAGGCCATTGTAGGTGCGAACGCATTTAGTCACTCATCGGGCATTCACCAAGACGGTGTATTAAAAGCGCAAAATACCTATGAGATCATGACACCGGAAAGTGTAGGTATTAATAAAAACAACCTAAACTTAACCTCTCGTTCAGGACGCCATGTGATTAAGCATCGCTTAACTGAATTGGGTTACAAGGTAGAAGATTACGACTTAGAAGCGGTTTACGACGCCTTCTTGAAGTTGGCTGATAAGAAAGGTCAAGTTTATGACTACGACTTAGAAGCTTTATTATTCTTCGATAAGCAAAAGCACGACCACGCTCACTATCAATTGATGAACCTTCAAGCAACGTCAGGAAGAGAAATCATTCCAAGCGCGACGGTTAAACTGAAGGTAGGTGAAGAAGAGATTATCCAATCTAGTATTGGTAACGGCCCTGTTGATGCAGCATACAATGCGATTAGAGCCATCTTGGGCCATGAAGATGTTGAAGTTGTAGACTTCAAATTAGATTCAAAAGGCGAAGGGGCCGATGCCCTAGCACAAGTAAGTGTAATCGCCACTTATAAAGGGCGTCGTTTCCACGGCATTGGTCTTGCCACCGATATTGTTGAAGCTGGTGTTAAAGCCCTTATTTTCGTACTAAACAACACTTATTTAGCTGATCAAATTGACCAGCAGAAAAATCAACAAGAACGCGTTGCAGGAGTTTAAATGAGCCAGTTCTCAATTGCCGTATTAGCCGGAGACGGTATAGGCCCAGAAGTAATGCAAGAGGCTAACAAGGTCTTAGATGCGGTAGAAAAGAAATTCAACGTAGCATTTAACCGCACAGCCTACCCTGTAGGTGGTTATGCTATCGATACTGAAGGTGAAGCCCTGCCCTCAAAAACCTTGTTAGGTTGTGAGCAAGCCGATGCCATTTTATTTGGTAGTATTGGCGGCCCTAAGTGGGACACCTTACCGTTAGAACAGCGCCCAGAGCGCGCTGCGTTACTAACACTGCGTAGTCATTTTGATTTATTCAGTAACTTACGCCCTGCCCGCATTTATCCTGGGTTAGAAGCCTTGTCTCCACTGCGTGAAGACATTGCTAAATCGGGTGTAGATGTGTTGGTGGTTCGTGAACTTACCAGCGGCATTTACTTTGGCCAGCCCAAGGGTCGCGAAGGTGAAGGCGAAGAAGAGTTTGCTTATGACACTATGCGTTACAGCAAACGCGAAATTCGCCGTATTGCAGTTGCCGCTTTTGAAGCTGCACAGAAACGTCGTGGTAAAGTAACTTCAGTCGATAAAGCCAATGTATTACTGACCAGCCGCTTATGGCGCGAAGTGACTGAAGAAGTGGCAAAAGACTACCCTGATGTAGAGCTTGACCACATCTACATTGATAACGCGACAATGCAAATCATGAAGAACCCAGCGCAGTTTGATGTAATGCTGTGTTCAAACTTATTCGGCGACATCGTTTCTGACGAATGTGCCATGATGACAGGCTCTATGGGCTTATTGGCTTCTGCTAGTATGAATGAAGATGGCTTTGGTTTATACGAGCCAGCGGGTGGTTCTGCACCTGACATAGCAGGTTTAGGTATTGCCAACCCAATTGCACAGGTGCTTTCTGCCGCCATGATGTTGCGTTTCAGTATGAACCTAACTGATGCTGCCGACGCTATCGAAAAAGCGGTTATTGCCACATTAGAAGCGGGGGTTCTTACAGGCGAACTCCTTCCTGATGATAAGCGAGAGAACGCATCTACCACCTCACAAGTAGGTGATGAAATAGTAAAACAATTAATGGCGCAGGAGTAATTAACACCATGGCCAAGACCTTATACGACAAAGTGTGGCAAGCACATATTATCGATCAATTGGGCGAAGACAGCTTAATTTATATCGATCGCCACCTTATACACGAAGTAACTTCGCCTCAGGCTTTTGCTGGCTTAAATGAAAAAGGCCGTAAAGTACGTTGCCCTGAGCGCACTGTTGGTACCATGGATCACAGTATTTCTACTCGCTCGTTGGCGATAGATGCATGCGGCCCGCAAAATGCGCTTCAACTTCACACCCTTGCGAATAACTGTGAACAACACGGTATTCAGCTGTACCCTGTTGGCCATCAAAAGCAGGGTATTGTGCATGTTATGGGCCCTGAACTAGGCCTGATTCAACCGGGCATGACAGTAGTATGTGGCGATTCACACACTGCCACCCATGGCGCATTCGGTGCCCTAGCATTTGGTATTGGTACGTCTCAAGTTGAGCACGTATTAGCAACTCAAACCCTTAAGCAAAGCCGTGCGAAAAGCATGCTTATTAAGGTAAATGGTACGCTTCCTGTTGGTATTACTGCGAAAGACATTATTCTTGCCATCATTGGTAGAATTGGTCACGCAGGCGCAACGGGGCACGTTATTGAATACGCGGGTGAAGCTATTTCCGGTTTAACCATGGAAGAGCGCATGACCGTGTGTAACATGAGTATCGAAGCCGGTGCTAAAGCAGGCTTAATTGCACCAGATGACACTACTTTTGAATACCTTAAAGGCCGTGAATATGCGCCGAAGGGCCAAGACTGGGAAGACGCAGTAGCCTATTGGAAAACCCTTTACACTGAAGAAGGCGCAAGCTTTGACACAGTAGTAGAACTTGAAGCGGCTGACATTGCACCTCAGGTTACTTGGGGCACAAACCCAGGCCAAGTTATTGGTGTTGATGCACCCGTGCCGGGCCCAGATGATTTCTCTGATCCTATCGAAAAAGAAAGTGCCAAAAAAGCCTTGGGCTATATGGGATTATCAGCAGGCGATAAACTTGCCGATGTTGCCGTAAACCATGTGTTTATCGGTTCTTGTACTAATGGTCGGATTGAAGATTTACGTGCAGCTGCCCATATTGCTAAAAACGGCAAAGTGGTCGATTCGGTTACCGCCATTGTGGTTCCGGGTTCAGGTCATGTGAAAAAACAAGCGGAAGCTGAAGGGTTAGATAAAATTTTTACCGATGCTGGCTTTGAGTGGCGCTTGCCGGGCTGCTCTATGTGCTTGGGTATGAACGACGATAAACTGGTGGCTGGCGATCGCTGCGCATCAACCAGTAATCGAAACTTTGAAGGCCGCCAAGGCCGTGGTGCACGCACCCACTTGGTTAGCCCAGCGATGGCAGCTGCCGCCGCTATTACGGGCCGTTTCGCCGACGTTAGAGATTTTCAGGAGTAAATAATGTCTGATACAACACAAGGTTTTACCGCGCATACAGGTACAGCGGTACCGCTAGACCAAGCTAACGTAGATACCGACCAAATTATTCCTAAGCAGTTTCTAACTGGTGTAACCCGTGCGGGCTATGGAAAGCACTTGTTCCACGATTGGCGTTATTTGGATTTAGAAGAAAAAGTACCTAACCCTGAGTTCTCATTGAACAAACCTGAGTTTGCCGGTGCAAGTATTCTACTTACCAGAGAAAACTTCGGTTGTGGTTCTAGCCGTGAACATGCGCCATGGTCGCTGAACGATTTTGGTTTTAAAACCATTATTGCCACCAGCTATGCTGATATATTTTACGGCAACTGCATTAACAACCAATTGTTGCCAGTTGCGCTTGCCAGCAGTGAAATGGACGCGCTATTTGCAGCAGTAGAAGCCAATCCAGCGCTAGAAATTACGGTTAACTTACCAGAGCAAACTGTAACTTTTGGTGAGAATAGCTTTAGCTTCGACATTGCGGATCACCATAAAACTAACTTGCTAAAAGGGTTAGATGCAATTGGCCAAACGCTTGAGCTTACCGACAAAATCTCGGCTTACGAAGCTAAGCAACCTGCTTGGATTTAAATACTGGCTGTAAAATACTCACTCTTAAACGTAAAGTTTAAACTTTAGTATCGTTCAGTGGAATTTTGCGCCGTAGTGATGGCGAAGTACTCGTACTTCGCCTAACTTTAGTAAGTAATTAACATCGCTCAAAAAATTGAATGGAGTCTTTATGCTGAAAGCAGTACCTATTGATGATCTCAAACCAGGGATGTACATCAACCAAGTACTTAAACAAACTGGCAGCTTACGGATGCGTTCAAAGGGCCTTATAAAACATCAAACGGTCATCAACACCTTAAAATCTCGCGGGATACAGATTGTTCAAGTAGACTTCGAGAAGTCTGTTATTCACGAACCAGCAACCGACTCAGCTCCCCTTCCCACTTCAGAAACAATCGTTCAAGCGTCTACTAACGTAAAAGAAGAGCAGTCGCCAGCCCCAAATAGCCTTACAAGAAACGCAATGAAAGAAGCTAATGGGCTTTACTTTGATGCGATAAATATACAAAACGGTTTTTTATCTGCACTTAATCGTGGTGCGGTAAACGACTTAAAATTAGTGAAAGAACTAGCTCAGAGCCTTATCGATAGTATATTTGATAACAAGGACGCCCTGTCCTGCTTAACCCTGATAAAAAACAATAACGCTTACCTGCTAGAACACTCTATCAACTGTAGTATTTTAATGGGCATGTTTACCCAGTTTCTTGGCTATGACAGAGGAACCATAGACCAAGCGAGTCTAGGGGCATTGTTAATGGACGTTGGCATGTCGTCGTTACCTATGGATGTTCACAACAGTGTTCAAGACTTGTCAGCGGCAGATTGGGAAGTGATGAAAACCCATGTTGATATTGGTGTTGAGCTTGTGGAGCAGTGCGGTGATATTTCGGATTTAGTGTTATCGATTATTGCGCAACATCACGAACGCATAGACGGCAGTGGCTACCCTAAAGCACTCAAAGACATGGAAATTTCAGAATTTGCGCGCATTGCAGGTATTATTGATACCTACGATGCTATGGTGTCCAATCGTCCCCACAAAGAAAGTATTAGCCCCACCCAGGCCCTCAAACGATTAACGGAAGATAAGAGCCTCGATCAAGCCTTGGTTAGCCAATTTGTCACATGCATGGGAGTGCACCCTGTAGGCTCAATTGTTAGGCTAAAAAGTGGGAAACTTGCCATTGTCAGCCAACAAAACCCACTTAGTACAATGAGTCCCATTGTAATGACATTTTATAGCGTTCCATCCCAGCAATATGATGATATTACTCGGTTAGATTTAAGTGATAATGACGATGAAATTGTTTCGGGCGTGCGGCCCGATGATTTCAACGTGAACTTGTCGAATTTCTTTCAAGACGTATTGGTAAATCAAGCGCCAGACTAATGAGCACCCTGACTATAAGCCAAGGGTATTAACATTCACTTCAATACCCATTACCTAGCGCCTTTACTACCAGTCAGTAAGCGCCGCCATGGTGAAGAGTTCTTCTTCAAAACCTAGCACCACTTGCTGCGCTTCAATATTGACAATTTGCACTTTATCGTCAATCCAATCACCCTCACTCATTTGTATGCCATTCACTCGCACCCAACGATCGTCTGGTCGTGAAGCGTACATATGCGCACTGAAATTCATAGAGGGCAACCGCGTTAATAGCCGTACAGGCAACTGATCAACACGCTGAATATTATCTCGTACCGTCACTTTCGTTTCCGGCTCAAAATCATTGTTCTCAGCTTGAGTATCAAGCGCTGCCACCGCTTGATTAAAACGCGCTAACAGTTCTGGCGATACTTCAATCTTGTTGTCATCTTGGTTACCTTGAGAATTAAGCACCCGCCCTTCTTCCTCAGCCGCGGCTAAGTCGAGGGTATCATCAGCGTCATTTTGATTTCCCGACCGCGTCTGATTTTCCGTCCGTGATGGGTTTTCCGTCCGTGCTTGGCTTGGCACTGACTGCGAATTTGGGTTGGTATTAGCGGCTTGCGCTATGCGATCTGAACCATCTTCTTGCGAAGCGATATTTTCAGAAGGTGAATTATCGCTAGTCGTTGATACTTGTTCAGATGCATTGGGCACCATTAGTGGCGTAGTTTCAGGCGCTGTAGTTTGTTCAGCCCCTTGTTCGCTGCCTTGAGAGTTCACTTGCGCAGGTAACTGTGAAGGGGCTTGTGCAAGCGCTTGGGAGCCTTGCTCCGAGATGCCAATGGTGTTTGGAGCTTCAGGTCGAATAGATTCCACAACCGACGCAGTAACGGTAGGCCACCACTCCCCTCGCGTGGCAATCAGAAACCCTAAGCATAAACCACCTGCAACAATCGCTGAGTAAGTCGCCAGCTCTTTACCATATACCTTCCACATGGAAGGCAGCCCTTGCACGGTAGGCAAAAACAAACTGCGATTAAATTGGTCAGATAGCGTTTTGTCGAACTTTGCGCTGGTATCGTGCTGGCCACGTAATAGCGCTTGGGTTTGCGTTCGATGTCCGACGCCAGCTGTCGCTGCAGGCGCAATCTCTACGGTTTGATCGGGATCTATTTCTATTTCCTGAACCCCCATTTCTGCTAAGCCTTCCACCATAGCATCACTGGAGACCAGGCCGGATTTTCGAATTTTAACCGGGCCATTCTGTTGCGTAATTCTAACAATCACCATGCCGGGCTTTAGGTCACTAATACTAAGAATGTTAGACATATAAACTCCCTAGGCCATAGCCACAAAACACAGCCACTACAAATGCGCTAGCAAGCCACCATTTACGGTTACCCTGTATACGCTGGCTGACCACATCTTCACCAAGAATTTGCTGTGCCGCAGCAAGGAAAATAGGCTTTTGCACTACGGCATGTTGTTTGGTGAAAGAAAGCGTTAATGCCCTATCGCAAAGCAAGTTTATAACTCTTGGAATACCACCGGTTATTTGATGCACTGCCCGCAAAGTAGATTTGCTAAAAATACTCACATCACCGTGTGCCACACTAAGCCTATGCGCTATGTAAGCACTAACTTCTGGGGCGGTAAGGGGCAGTAAATGATAGCGCGCAGTAATACGCTGAGCGAGCTGTCTTAGCTCGTTACGCTTCAATAGTTGCTGTAATTCAGGCTGACCAATTAATACCACTTTTAGTAATTTTTCGCGGTTGGTTTCTAGATTCGTGAGTAACCGCAACTGCTCCAACACTTCAGGCAATAAATGTTGCGCTTCATCAACCATCAACACCGTATTCATGCCCTGTTGGTGATTTTCTGCCAATTTAGATAAAATCAAATCGGTGAAGTATTTTAAGCTGGCTTTCTCTTCTTGGTACGGTAAACCAAGTTCATCGCATACCGTGGCGAGCAACTCCAGCGCAGAAAGCGTTGGGTTTAGTATCATTGCTACTTGGGTGTTATCCGGCAATTGTTGCAATAACTTACGAGAAACCGTGGTTTTCCCTGTACCTACCTCGCCGGTAAGCATAACAAAACCGCCACTTTCACTTAGCCCAAAAGTAAGGTGAGCTAACGCCTCTTTGTGCCGCGGGCTCATATAGAGGTAATCGGGGTTTGGTGCGATTGAAAACGGATTATCGCTTAACCCAAAGTAATTCAAATACATGGTATTCGCTGTTGAAGTTGAAAACGCGATTTAAACTACCAGAGCGTGAACAGAAGTCAAAGTGTGCTTATACAATCTGCTTCTGTAATAATAACTATTGGCTGAGTTAAATTTTAAAATAGAGGTTACATGCAGGTTTATTTAGTTGGCGGCGCGGTACGCGACACCCTTTTGGGAAGAACCGTTACCGAACGAGATTATGTTGTGGTAGGAGCAACACCAGCGCAAATGCTAGCTAAAGGCTTCACTCAAGTCGGTAAAGACTTTCCTGTATTTTTACACCCCAAAACCTCAGAAGAATACGCACTTGCCCGTACCGAACGTAAAATGGGAAGCGGTTATACAGGCTTTGAGTGCGACGCTTCTACCTCGGTTACGTTGGAAGAGGATTTAAAACGCCGGGACTTAACGGTAAATGCCATTGCCCGAGATCAAGACGGCGAACTTATCGATCCTTATCATGGCCAACAAGATTTACAAAATAAAGTACTTCGTCATGTTTCTGAAGCGTTCAGTGAAGACCCTCTGCGGGTATTTCGCGTTGCCCGTTTCGCCACCCGCTATGCCTACTTAGGATTCACCATTGCTGAAGAAACCCTAAGCCTGATGACCGACATGGCCAAGTCTGGTGAATTAACTAGCCTAAGTGCAGAAAGAGTATGGCAAGAAACCAAGCGAAGTTTACTTGAAGCCACGCCCGAGGTATTTTTCAAAACTTTAAAAGCGTGCAACGGCTTAGACGACTGGTTTGCAGAACTTAGTCAGTCTGAAAGCGCTTTTAACACTGCCATTCAAACGCTCAAACAAATTCAAAGGCAAACGCACTCTCAACCACAAGAACAAGACGCCAGTCCGTCTGCGCCAATAGAAGTTCGTTTTGCAGCGCTTTGTTCAGGCTTATCACTCAATGACGTTCAGCAGATGTGTAAACGATTAAAAGTGCAAAATACGGTAAGCGACATTGCTGAAATGGTAAGCGCGCATAAAACATCACTTCTTAATTGCGACAAACTAGACGCCGACACGCTGTTAACAGTGTTTAATAAAACCGATGCATGGCGACGACCTGAGCGCTTTAGGCTTTTCCTTAATGCCCTGCAACCAATTGCAATGCAACCCTCTGATTTAGCGCAGGCCGGCGCTATGAGTTCATTACATTGGCCAGAGCGCGAAGCGTTGATAACTCAAGCCTTAGTGGCAGCCAATGCCGTGGATGTTCAGCACATTATTGCTCAAGGATTTAAAGGCCCAGAAATTCGTGAAGCCCTGAACAACGCTAAATTGGAAAAAATAAGCGCACTACTTTGATAAGGCGCACTGGCAAGTGCGTTTTAAAAATGAGCTTTTATAAAGAGCTCACACAAAACACGTCGGTAAATTACCTATTACGTGTTTTTTTTCTACGTTTTGTACCATAAATGCTACAATACGCCCCATTCAATATGAGCGTTTTATACTATGACTTTCGAAGATCTCGAATTAGACGAAGAACTCTGCCACGCGGTGGCGGATATGGGCTACGAGAGCCCCACCAGCGTACAATCTTTGGTTATCCCTCATGCAATGGACGGGCGCGACATTTTAGCGTCTGCGCCTACTGGCACGGGTAAAACCGCTGCGTTCTTGTTACCGGTTTGTCAGTTTTTACTCGACTACCCGCGTAAACAACCCGGTTCAACCCGTATTCTTATTCTTACCCCTACCCGCGAACTCGCGCTGCAGGTGTATGAACAAGCCGTAGAGTTAACCAAGCACACTGACATTGTTAGCGGTGTGATCACCGGTGGCATTAACTACGGTACCGACAGAGAAACCCTTAGCCAAAGCATCGATATTTTGGTGGCGACTCCAGGGCGTCTATTCGAGCATATTCAAAATGAAATGGCCGATTGTCGAGACATCGAGTGCCTTATTCTTGATGAAGCCGATCGCATGCTAGACATGGGTTTCCGCACTATTGTGAACCAGATTGCGAGTGAAGCACGCTGGCGCAAACAGAACATGCTATTTTCTGCCACATTGGAAGGCGGCGGTGTAAGTCAGTTTGCCAAAGACATTCTACAAAATCCTGAAGTGATTGAAGCCTTTCCATCACGCAAAGAAAAGAACAAAATTCACCAGTGGTATCACTTAGCTGATGACTTAAACCATAAAAAGGCATTGCTCGTTCATATATTAAAAGAACAAGCGACTACCACGGTTGTATTCGTTAAAACCCGCGAACGCCTGCAAATGCTTAAAGACTATTTAGCATCGCAAGATATTATGGTGTGCTGGTTACAAGGCGAAATGCCACAAGATAAACGTATGGCTGCCTTAACGCGCTTTAAAAGTGGCGAAGTGCCGGTGCTCTTAGCTACCGACGTAGCCGCGCGAGGCATTGATGTACCTGAAGTTAGCCATGTTATTAACTTCGATATGCCACGTAAAGCCGACGTTTATGTTCACCGAATTGGACGTACCGGCCGTGCTGGCGCCAAAGGCACTGCGATATCTTTGATAGAAGCCCACGACTTTGAATTTATCACCAAAGCAGCGCGCTACACCGAAGAACCAATCAAAGCCCGGGTTATTTCAGAACTTCGTCCGCAAAATAAAGCCCCCAAAATTGGCCCAAGAAAGAAAAAGCTAACGGCGAAAGACAAAGCAAAAGCCAAGTCTAAAGCGAAGCCAAAAATTAAGAATCGCACGAAGAAGCGCTAACGCGATAACCTGACACGGGGATAAGTGATGCGGCCATTTGCCTGCTAGTTGATGACGAGGTTGGTGATGGCACGGTTAGCGATGGCACGGTTAGCGCGGCCAATCAGGTGTATTGGCTGCGCAAGCTTTCTCCCAATTCAGGGCAATCTGCGAAACCGGCAGGTATAAACCACCTTTAGCCATTCAAAGTTTTTTAAAAACGGTGTCTTATTAAGTTGCTCTTAATCTGCTACACAAGCTATTAAATAAATCGCGATTAAAACTGCAATATTAGCGACACAGGCTAGCAAGTAGGAGAACTAACTGCACAGTAACCCCTCTGCCGCATGGATGCGGCCTACATGCAAAAGAAGGGCGTACAGGGATGTATTCACCGCGTGGTTACGGGGTAGTTAGGTCTCCTGCTTAGCTTAGCCAGCGCCAGCTAAAACTGAATTAAATTTGTTAAGGTATTTTTATGACTTTTCCTCAAAAGATAGTGCTCGCGTCTGGTAATCAGGGCAAGGTGCGTGAATTCACCAGCTTGTTTGCTGAGTACGGTGTAGATGTTATTGCGCAAAAAGAATTGGGCGTGGAAGACGTGCCTGAAACGGGCACTACCTTTGTTGAGAACGCCATTATTAAAGCGCGACATGCTGCCAAGGTTACAGGTTTACCCGCTATTGCTGACGATTCGGGCTTAGTGGTCGACGCCCTGGGTGGCGCGCCAGGTATTTATTCAGCCCGTTTTGCTGGAGTTAATGCTACCGACAGCGACAATATCGACAAGCTTTTAAGTGAGTTAGCAGGTTCTGATAACCGCAAAGCCCACTTCTTTTGCACACTGGTATTCATGCGTCACGCAGGTGACCCTGTCCCACTCGTTAGCCAAGGTAAGTGGGAAGGTGAAATTCTTAAATCTCGTGAAGGCGATGGCGGCTTTGGTTACGATCCTGTTTTCAATGTGCCATCTCACAACTGCACAGCCGCACAGTTAGATAAAGCTGAAAAGAACCGTATTAGTCACCGCGGAAACGCACTGGCTATATTATTAGCATCAATGAGAAACACCTTTGCGTAATCCTCCACTAAGTTTGTATGTGCATATTCCTTGGTGCGTACAAAAATGCCCATATTGCGATTTTAATTCACACGGCTTAAAGTCGGCATTGCCCGAAAAAGAGTATGTCGCTCATCTGCTTGATGACTTAGCCATAGATGCTAAGCGCATAGGCGATAGGACCGTTGAAACTATTTTCATAGGCGGTGGCACACCTAGCTTATTTTCAGCCGAGGCGATTAGCGACCTAGTTAAAGGCATTCGCGAGCGCGTGAACTTGGCAGATAATGCCGAAATCACTATGGAAGCCAACCCTGGCACGGTGGAAAGTGGCCGTTTCGCTGGCTTCTATCAAGCGGGTATCAACCGCATTTCAGTAGGTATACAAAGCTTTCAGCCAGCCCACTTAAAGGTACTTGGCCGCATTCATGACGATACCCAAGCCATAGAAGCGATTAATCAGGCACACAGCGCTGGGCTACCTACATTTAACCTTGATTTAATGCACGGCTTGCCTGAGCAAAGTGTTGAAAATGCCATGTCTGATGTAGACAAAGCACTGGCGTTGTCACCCTATCATTTGTCGTGGTATCAGCTAACGATTGAACCCAATACACCTTTTTATTCACGTCCCCCTGAGTTACCCGATGATGATATTTTATGGGACATTCAAGAACAGGGGCATGCCCGTTTAAAAGCTGCTGGGTACGAGCAATATGAGATTTCTGCTTACGCAAAAGCGGGGCATCAGTGCCAGCATAACCTTAACTACTGGCGCTTTGGGGATTACTTAGGAATAGGCTGCGGTGCACACGGAAAAATTACAGATATCGCCACGGGCACGATTACGCGCACGGTTAAAATTAAGCACCCTCGTGGCTATATGGAAATAAGCCGTCCTTATTTAGATACTGAAACTCAAGTACCTGCTGAAGACTTACCTTTTGAATTCTTCATGAACCGCTTTAGATTGGTAGAGCCCTGCCCTATTGAGGATTACCCTGCATTAACCGGTGTTGAATTAACGAAAGAATATCAAGATGCATTGGATGATGCACAGGCACAAGGGCTGCTGGATATCACCGATACCCATTGGCAGGTCACCGCCAAAGGCAGACGTTACCTGAACACTTTACTGTCTTGTTTTGTATAGGTGGTATTGAGATTGGTTGGCTTGAATTATCAGAGATTAGTGCGAGGCTATCCGCTATTCCGTTTCCTCTGGGGAGTGGGAAATAATGAGATTATACGGTTGCAGTGCGGGTATTGAAGCGCGAAGCTTTTCTTCTGCAACATCTAAGCGTTTTAGCTTGTTACAAATCCACTCTGCTTTATTCCGCAGGCTGGTCGCTTTACTGTTCATATCTCTCTCAAGCTGTTCGCCTACCGTGCCTAACTGACGGGTAATTTCAGCCACTTTCTCGCTGTTCACTTCATCACTATTGGTATTGATCCCGCTAATCGCCGACAAGATGCCACCTACAGAGGTGGAAATAGCCTCTTCCAATTGGGCTTCAATTTCACTATCAACAAAATCATCCACACTTTCTAACGATCCTGGGCCAATGAAGTAGTGATTACTGGCGTGCCTAAACTTATCTTTAACTCTTACCTTCACTCGCTTCATGGCGCTATTTAAGCGCTCGTAGCTATCGTGGTCGCTTCCTACTAAACCTAAGTAAACACTTTCAATAGTATCTACTGCCAGGTCGACACCCTCGGTAGCCAAAACTATCATTTTAGGCACCACATAATGGAGGCCATGCGCATACTCTCCTAACCACTCGCTTTGCTCAGCGGTAAGGGTTTGCCAACGACCATCGATAAAAAGTTGAGTTTGATCGTTAATTTGCACCCGCGTGCGAGACTTTTCCATAACGCGAAGTTGAGTGTCGTTAACCGCTAAGCCATACGCAAAATCAATGTTGCACGAGATTTCTGCCGAGGCTGGTTTAATCCATCCAGCAAATAGCACTGTGCTTACAATACCTAGTAAAAGGCGTTCAAAATATTTCATGGGAGTATTGTGGCTAGCTTACACGCAAATAGGAAGGCGACATGAGTCTAAACTGCGAAAAATCAGGGTGAAGTATCAAGGTCAACATGGATGCCTGCTAGCAATAAGAAAAGCGCGCATTATAAGTGCGCGCTTTCATATTTCCTACCATACAACCTTAGCATTAGCCTAAAGTATAAATTGAAGATTGGTGCATATTCGCTAATCGTTTGTGTACGTTCGCACCAATCTTACGTAAATAAAGCGATCTTTCTCTTTAATTGAATGGCTCGCATTGAAGAAAGCCACTACCCACGCCCTATCGGGGTCATCAACCGAAGGGGTAGATGTCCAAAAGTCATCTGGCGGCGTTTCTGGGAACATGGTGCTATTTACAGCGGGGCGTACACAGTCACGCTCAACAATGGTGGCAAGTTCCTTAACATTAGGAAGTCGCCAACCTAATAAGTCTTCATCACTGGCCGCTTGCGCTAACTTCAATGCTTGCTGCCATGTGTACTTCACGGCTTCGCCGTCACACGTACTTCCATCCCATGTTTGCCCTTCTGCACACCGCTCCCACACCAAGTCGGTAGGCTCATGCAATACCGTACTACTGGTGATAGTGGTAAAGTCTTCATCAGGTGTGGTTTCAAGCCCATCGGACAAACAGGTTTGTGCCGAAAGTGTCGTAGAAATTAACATCAACGATGCTGCTATCGGTGCTAATAAAGGTGCAAATGTTTTCATGATTATCTCCCCGCTCTTACTAAGCGTACTTTTGCCGCCGAGGATTTATTTAAAAAGTTATCTACCCCAGAATCGAAATCCAGCGCCCATGCATTTTGCGCATCGTCGCTGTTTACACCGTCGGCGCTTGGTACAGAAGTCCAGTACCACACTGGGTTTGCCGAAAGTACGCCAGTATACGGAAAGTAGTCTTCATCAATGGTCATACTATCAGAGATACCTAAATGCATGAGCGAGAAAAGCTCTTGATGGGTGGGCATACGCCAATCGTAAAAACCGCATAATCCTTGAGCGTTTAGCGCTGTCACATAAGCTTGTGTGTTGCAGTTGGTCAGTGAACAAACCGTATCGCTGCCGCTTAAATCACCTTCATAGCCGCCATTAACATCGTCGCTATACCATGAATAAGTGTAGTCTTTATCTTGCAGTGTACCGTCGTCGGTTTTAACTTCCCACACTAAGCCCGTTACGTTGTCGCGTACGCATGACCACGTATCTGCACTGGCATCCTGTTCATCACCATTGGCATTTAAGCGGGTATAATCGAAGCCCGCTTTACCTCGTCCGGCTTTCTCAATTAATCCATTTTGTTCAACAATATCAGCGCCTCGTTGACCATCTTGACCTGGCCACTCGTTTTGTTGCGCTTCAGTAAGCGCATTATCAGTTGCTTGCTGCAACACGCCAGTATCATTCATTAAAGGAGTCGGCATGGGGCGTACACCCACATTAATTGTATCTTCTACTTGATTACCGTTGGCATCGGTCACGGTTAATGTGTAAGCCACTACAGTATATTCCGTTACCGCAGGTGCGATAGCAAACGTCGATAAGTCATCTTCATCGTCAATTGCTTGTATGTCTACGTTTTGGCTTAAGGTAGCTGCATCTGCCGCATTAGCAGGTAAGGTTATTGAAGAGACGTTATTGCTGCGCTCCCAATCGTAGGTCAGGGGTAATGAGCTTGGAATACTGGTGCTGGCATCGCCATCTAGTACGATAGTTTCACCGCTGAATACGCCTTGTGAGGAACCTGCGTCAACGACGGGAAGTGTATCTGACTCCGACTGAACAAAAATAGTCACAGATTCCGTGTCGGTGGTGCCTTCACTGTCGGTTACTGTTAGTTCGAAACTCAAGGTCTGCGCATCATTTGCAATAGGCGTCACTATGGTAAGAGTAGATAAATTGGTTTCTTCCCCCGTAATAACGTTAGTACCATCGGTTTGCGTCCAGCTGTAATCAGAGATGGACGCGCTCTCGTCTGTAACGTCGTCATCGGTACTGCTACTGCCATCAAAAATAACTTCTACGCCGCCAGGGAAATTATTTGCGTCTAAACCATCCCACTCGGGCACATCAATAATTGCTTCTGGTGCAATATTAATCGGCACCACGGTTATAATGGTCAAGTCACTGGCTTCGTTGCCCCCCGTGTCGTTAACCGTTACGGTAATAGTATATTCAGTGGCACTTGATACGCTTGGTGCTTCAAAGCTAGCAGCAGAATCGCTAGTGTCTTCGTGGGTGATAGTCAGTGAAGGCGATGCCGACCAGCGATAAGTATATTCTTCATTCCCACCACTCACTACCGCACTCAAGGAATAACTTGCGCCCTCGGTAACCGTTGCATCGTCACCGGCGTTAATCACTAAGTCACTGTTACTAGAGCCACTACCGCCATCTGAATCACCGCCTCCGCCGCCACACGCAGCTAACGCGAACACCGTAGCGATTAAAATGAAATGCTTTGTCGCTGAGACAGCGTTTGCTTTCGCCTCTAATGGCAATAGTTGGGGTGAGAATAGAAACTGGAAAAACGTTCGCATAGTGACTCCGGCAACACGTGCAACTGTGGCCACGTGTTGATTAGCTCGAATAAAAAATGGGGGTGGTTCGCAAGTACTTGTGGCGATAAAAGTGGATATTAGCGGGCGAGCTGGTTGCGCTCTTGTGCTTCCGTCATATGCACTTGTATGGCTTCAAGTTGCTTTTTACCCACCGCAACATCTGTCATGTCGTAAATCATCATACTGATGTATTCAACGTTTCCTGTAGCCGATATTAATGGCGACAGTGTGATGTTTTGATACATAAATGACTCACTACCTGTAATCGGCCGGTAGTTAGGAAACTTAAATAAATAAGGGCGCTGTTCCCAAGTCATAAAGGCTCTGGTTTTTAGATCAAATACCGGTTTAGACTTTTGCGTAAACCAGTCTTCTTTAATGGTAGGGAATAAGTCAAAAAGCGATTTATCACGAACGTCACTAGGCAGCATGCCACTATGACTTTCCATGAAGCCGTTCCAGACTTGAATTTTAAACTGTCGATTTAGCACAACAATGCCTACATCAACCGTTTGAAGCATGTCCATCATCCAATGGAATTCGAGTATATCATCCAATTGTTGGCTCATTAGAAGTCCTCCAACAGGTGGGCAAGTTTCGAATTCATCATTTTCATCGACTCTTCGGTAAACAACAAAATCAAATCACATTGAACATTGTAACCTTCTAAGCCATAGCTTAGCTCGATGGCGAGGGTTCGTTTCCATCTAATCTGATTCATACTGATAATTTCAGTAATAGCTCGGTGCTGCCCTAAAACAATGGGATGACCTTGGCTGAAGTTAACATCCATTTGCACTGCTAGGCCAGTAAGGCAAGTACCGATAAGAATACTGGCCGCATCCATTAATAGTTCTAGCTGTAGCTGATCATCCACTTCGCCCTCAACGTTGAGAATTTTTGCCACATCTTCAAAGCTCGAGTCACTTAAAATACAAATGGCCTCACCACTGATGCCCGGCCCTAGAAAGCCCTGACACACAGCAGTAACTTGCTCATGACTTTCAATATCTGAAAGCATCATATGTAATTCAGAGACTTCAATAAGGTTTACATTAGGAATAGGAAGTCGAACGAAGACGTTCATAATACGGGCTAAGTGATCACCGGCTTGCCCCATGGCGATATTCGTTATTTCTTGGTAACAGTCACGAATATCAGGATCTAACGGCGCAGCCTCAACAACGGGCTCTGGCTCGCTGTGCAATATGTCAAATTTATCGAGCACTTCAGCAAGGGTTTGAGGTGAGACCGGCTTACGAATAAAATCCAATGCCCCCAAGGCCGTTACTCTATCGTAAGCTTCAGGTTGAATATCACCTGAAATGACAATGACCTTAGTCGACAAGCCTTCCGCTTTAATTGCCTCTAACGTGCCATAACCATCGAGTATGGGCATGTTCAAATCAAGTAGCAGTAAGTCGCCTTTCCCTTCTTTGAGTGCAACGAGTGCTTCCTGCCCATTCTTTGCAAAATGCACGGCAATTTCCCAGTCCTGAGGCAAACATTTGGCAACTTGTTTTCGAGCGACTAACGAGTCGTCACAGACGAGTACAGAAAACATTGAATAATCTTACCACCTAGCTTTTTGATAATAGTGAAAATTACAATGCGTTGTAATCAACACTGTATCGGCGTTAATACTTCGAACTGAAGCGATAAATTTTGACGGTTCATATATTGACGTGACACGTCGAAACTAACAATAGCACTTTCGAATGAAATGCTTTTTATCCATTGTAGTCAAAATTAAAGAGATGGTGAGAGAAAACTAAATATTAATGGCAAAATAATAGCGGTAAATATGCCATTTACGCACAAACCTAGTGTTGCCATGGCTGCCACTTCATCGCCCATGTGGAGCGATTTTGCGGTTCCTACTGCATGGGCAACCGTGCCTAGCGCAACGCCTTGAGATTGCGTATCGGTTACCTTAAAAATACGAAAAACACTCGTAGCGGCAATGGCGCCTACTACACCGGTTGTAATGACAAACACAGCGGCAAGAGCAGGAATTCCACCTATTTGAGCCGATGCTTCCATGGCGAGGGGCGTGGTAATAGATTTGGCTAACATAGTGAGTTGAAGACTAACTGGCGAGTTAAACGCCCACAGTGCAGCCCAAGCTAAAATAGGCGCTACAATACCGCCAGCCACTATACTTAACAGCAAGGGTAAACCATAGTGACGCAAGCGTTGCCATTGTCGATAAATAGGCAGTGCCAACGCAACGGTGACAGGGCCTAACAACCAATGCAACAAACCAGCAGATTGCTGATAATGGGTCATAGCAGTATTGGACAAATACACGAGCACTCCCACACTTAGCGCCGTAAAAATAAGTGGGTGAGAAATCGGGTAACGGTAATATTTTCGGTTTATGGTTAACCCAATCCAATAAAATAGTAGCGTAATTGCAAGCCACGCCACACCGGAAAGCGTAGCGGCATGTCTAATAGCTTCAATCATTGTCACTTCCCTTTCTCACCATTTTTTTCACTACCTTTTGCTCAGTGACTTGTTCGGCTGTATCTCTTTTAGCGGGTACTTGCGAAAGGTGTGTATGGCGTGAGGACAGTAGTTTTTCTGCTATTTTAGCGCTAATACCTAAACTTATGCAGGTAGTGATGATTATCGCGATACCTATGGCCCACCCATTTTCTGCTATTTCCTTCCAATATGCGCTAACGCCAAGAACAGCAGGTACAAACAATACCGACATGTGACTGAGTAAAGGAGAGGCGGCACGTGCCACAAGAGGTTCGGCCTTAGGAGCGATAAAAAGCACCGCTAAAAGAATGAGCAAGCCAGTAAGCGCACCAGGCAGGGGTAAACCTGTTGAAGAAGACAGCCACGTACCAAGGTAATAACATCCAAGTACTAATATCGCGCCGGTTATCCATTGTCGTAGTTCAACCATTACACTTCTTGTTCTCCTGAAAACCCAGTAAGTGAGTAGACAAAGCACTTACTTCTTAGCGAAAACAGTCTATCAGCTGAACGAATATGACGCTAGTAAGACATTGGTCTTTTTCGACGTTTTTCTTTCCAAGCCTTATGGAGAAGGAAATAGAGAGAAGGAAATAGAATATAGGCAGATTATGTGCAAAGGGCTCAAGCTTAGAAGGCTGGTACTTAAAAGGCTGGTACTTAAAAGTTTAGAGCGTAAAGGAATTACGCATGAACTTGATAGTTTGCTCTCTTTTTTAAATAAAAAAGAGCTACTGAAAATCAGTAGCTCCAAATCCAGGGATTTAAAATTCAATCATAAAGTCTGATTTAGTTGCCGTTAACGTTTCGCCGTTAAGACTGATTTATCAGCTTTTACTTTGCGAGCAAGATAGTCGCCTGTTGACGTCGCGTTGTGTGACTGAGCGAAAGACAGCATATCTTCGCCGTTACACACTAATCCTCTGTGCAAATTTTTATAACTGATACGACTGCGTTTTACTGCTTTATGCAATGCTAAGCGATTATCTTCTTTTATCGCTTCGCAAACTGCTACAAGGTCTTGTTCAGTGCTTTCAGGATACCCATTTGCATTGGCTAGACTTGCAGACAACGCAAGAGTGATTCCAAAACCAAACAAAGCGGGTAATCTAACGTGGCGTGACATATCCATATCAAGTTCCTCAAATGAGAGTAGTTAAATGATGCGTCGACAACTACTTTTGTCTTCGCGTGCATAAACTAGTGAAAAAATATGACATTCGCGCTATAAAAAGGTTAAAACTCTGTTACGTGAGACCAAGCGATAAACGGCCGATAGAAGCCGATAATTAACCATACTAAAACGCTTACTGGTCGCAGGTTACACACACTTTGATACAAATCACTCAGTCATTAGACAAGGAGGTAATCATGTTAGAACAGCAAAAATACCATCATATTAGAGAACAAATGCGTCCAGGCGATATTATCGCTTTTGGCGGAAACAGCCTTTTCTCTCGATGGACAAAATTAACCACCCGCTCAGCCGTAACTCACATTGCTATTGTTATGCAAACCAAAATGCGTGACGAAGCGTCGGGTCGGTACTTTAATCAAGTTATGGAAGCCACCGTTTATGACGGTAAAAAAGGCGTGATGACTAACCGCTTAAGTGAACGGGTGCATACCTACGACGGCGACATGTGGTGGCTACCATTAGGTGAATCTGCTCGCGATATGTTCGAGCAAAACAAACATGAATTTTTTAATTTCATGTTTGACCAGGAAGGCAAGGCCTATGACGTACTACAACTTTTTGGTTCCGCTGTAGACGCGTTAGATAGCCACCCTATTTTAGGAAGCATTAGCTACAACCAAGAAGACTTCAGTAGTTGGTTTTGTTCCGAGTTAATTGCCGAAGGGCTGGAAACTGCAGGTATCATAAATAGTGTTAACGCATCAGAAGTTACGCCAGTAGATATTTGTCGATTCTCAATATTTGAACAGCGCTATGTGCAACTTAAAGGAGAAGCACGGCCAATAGCAGGGTTTAATACGCAGCTAGCAGATAACTGGGGACAGGTTTGCTGACCCCACATAATTTCTAATAACTAGAAAATGCTATCTTGATGGATTTTGATGAACATACTGGTACCGATTTTTGTGTAATCGATTTTATATTCTTTTCCATTTAGGGTTTGAATAAACACTAAGGTTTTTTCATCGCCAAACACATCGCTTGTTGTAATATCAACAAGTTCCATATCCATCATTTTAGCATCGCGCTTATTCTCAGGGATTTTCCCTTCGTACTGCTTGATGCCTTTATAAGTAACGATAAGGGGCGGATTTTCGTCGCCGTTTGTTACTAGCAAATCTAACTTTCGAATTTTATGGATAATGGTATTTCTACCGCTTATCAGGAAGGCCTTCTCTGTCATTCTTCTCTCCGCGCCAGTTCGCCTTGTTCAGGAATCATTTATTTTTATTAAGATAGCAAATTTTGACACTATGTGCACAGCATAACCTATTGGCGATAGGTTATTATCTCTGCTTAAAGTATAAGCTTAAATTCACGTTCGCGCGTATAAAAGCATCTATCATTGATTAAAAAAACTATTTCGCATGGTTAATTTCTACTTAAACCCATGCACTCGCTATTATTATGACCCGCGAGCCGCAGCCTCTCTAGTATCCGAAAGTCTATAATACGCCCTTAGCGCGAGCCTAATCCCACTTTATCCATGGTCTATTCAGTAAGTTACGTAGCAATTGCTTGCATGGTTGTGCTTCAGGGCTTCCAAATTCACAGCTATCAGCCTCTAAAAGGTCGACCTGAGCGAGTATATTTGAAACCGAAATCTCAAGTGCCAGTTCGCTATCGAGCTGTGTCATCGGTAAAATGAATTCTACCCTGTTAGTAAAGGCACAAGATGCTTCAGGCGCTGCATCAGCGGATTCAGACTCACAATTAGCACTGCCCAAATGATACTGCCACTGTTTATTGTTAGCCCCCGCGTGAGATAAATCCAGGCGTAAGAAACGATGCCCCGACTGTTTGTTTAAAAACATGCTGGTATCATTTAACGGTGATGCTTGAGCTAGAGGGTCGGTATGGTTTACATCAAAGGGAAGCCCCATTGTGAACCTAAGGTTGGTCGCCAGTTTTAATAGGCCTTCCGATACATCTAGAATGATTTTATTATTGGCATTTTGTGGCGCGCTACACAATGTATGAAACTTTAATAAGGCGGTAGATTGGGTTTGCCACTGCGTTTGCTTAAATGATACTCGCTGCCATTTACCGTCAATACGCACTTCAGGTTTGGTTAAGTAGAAGCCAAAGTAATCTAGTTGCCATTTTGTAGGCCCTACTTTTACCATTAATGGGCATGCGCTATTTTCAATGCCCGTAAGCGTAAATGGGATCTCGCCCACTTCTCGTTCACTCAAGCCCAGCTTGTCGCAGCCCGACAACCCTAAAATAACCGCTAATATGACACCTAAACGCCCGTGCATTTTCATTTCTATCTGTACTTCCTGTTTGAATTTAAGGTGCTAGGACCTTGGTATAGTGGTGTTAACCCCTTCGCCCAGAGGTTATAACTAATAAACGTCCCGTTGCTAAGGATCATAGTGAGGCTAATAAGGCTGGCTCGTCAAGGATTGAGGTGGCCGTGCAAGGTAAAGAAGGTGATAACAATGCAAATTCATCACAAATGCAGGTAAAGCTGAACAAAAATAAAGCAAACTGTTCACAAAGCCTAACCCTAGGCGTGACAAGGCAAATAAAACTGCTTATACTTGCGCTCGCTTTTCATTGATACGTTTCACGTTTTCAAGCAAGCGATTTCAAATATGGCCCCATAGCTCAGTTGGTTAGAGCATCCGACTCATAATCGGCAGGTCCCCTGTTCAAGTCAGGGTGGGGCCACCATTTTTCCTAGCTTCAAGCGATAGTATTTACCAACCATATTTTACTGTGCTACATATGTGCTACAGTTTCGGAATAGAATTTATTTAAAGCTCTTGAGAAATTAAATAAGCCCATAGGTAATTAAACCTTTTGCTTCTAGCTCGCCACTCCAATAATCATCGTTCTGTTTTGCGCAAACTGCGAACATTTCAACTAGTTCATCTGAACAATGCTCTCTAAGAATTTCGATAATTTTGTCATTATTAAGTGAACTGTCGTGGAGGTTAGCTTGTAAATTTGGGAATTTTTGTTTTATCGCTTTAAGAAGTGCTTCTTCAAAGTCAATGTATTCAAATTCATAACCATCTTCATTATGCGTATCTAGAATGAGTTAATACCAGTCATCCATTGTACCTTCGAATTCATCAATAATTTTTGAGTACTCGGGAGGAGTAAACTTCTCCCCTCCTACCGGAACTGATCCCTGTCTCAAGGGGCCAATGTCAGCTTGACTTAAATCCTCTGCAGTATCAGTTTTATTTCTAATTAAGTTATTGTAGGTTCGTTCACTAATTTTATTCACAAGCATGTTTGTTTCACTTTCTAACGCAACGTTTGCTTTGCGCGCTATCTTCTGTTTCTTCGCGCGTTTTTCCTTCTTCGTTAACTTCATTTAGATTTGAAGTAGTAAAAGCCATTAAGAAAGTATTCGGCAATAATGTACACAACACTTGCAGTGTTAATCGATATAAAGCGCTACGGTCGAGCAAAATGCTTGATATTTATTCTATTTTCTCTGATACCGCCACTTTGACGCTACAGTACTAATTTGCTCAATGGTCATAGCTTTTTTCTGCCAACCCTTGTCGAAATCAACATCATTTGAGCGAGGTAATTGTTCATCTGATAAGCTACGAATCAACACTCTAGTAGGCAATGTTGCTGCTTGGCCAACAAAGATGGCTTCTTGACGCCTTAAGCCCGAAAGCATCTTTGTCAATCCAGACATAGAGTCGGGTAGTACGCTACGAACATGCTCGCGGTCAGTATCATTGGTTATTCGAAGTACAATCCATGAGTTGCATTGCGACAGTACCGTTGCCTCAACTTCACTCGGTCTCTGAGACACGAGTATCAAACCAACGCCATACTTACGGCCTTCCTTCGCAATTCGACGAATTGCAGACTGCGCTGCTTCATACTGTGCCTCACCGCGATTCGGCACATATCGGTGTGCCTCTTCACAAACCAAAAGCACAGGGCTATTTTGCCGTTCAGCCTCGGTTTGCCAAACTTTAAGTTGAAAAACAATTCGTGCAATCGCTGCACTGGCAACACCCGCCACCTCATTAGGTACACCCGAAAGATCAACAATCTGCACTGTGGCTTTTTGTGTTAAGAATTGATTGACGATAGCGGGTAGCGGATCTTTGTCACCGTCCCAGTTTTCCATCATAAATTTGAGTCGACCATCTTTTAGCAATGAATCAATCTTGCGAATTACTTTACTGTAATCTTCGTGGTCTTTTTTATTCGCACCAGATGGCCTTTGCTGGTTAATAGCTCCGATTAATCCGTCTGTATACAGCTCGCCATCCTTTTTTCCAAAGTGATCAAGTCCGCTGCTGTCACCAATGATATAAGGAATCGGCGAATCAACCGTTAATTGATTCTTATCAAGTCCAAGCTGTTCAGCTGCTGCCTCACGAACCGCTATTAGGGCATTTTTAACAATGTTGGATTGTGAGGTTGCTGCAAACTCGGTCTTGCCGATAAACAAACTCAGTGACTCTTCTAAATCAAGTAACCAATACGGTAGTCTTAGTGAACCTTCATCGGTCGATAAACGCTGGTGTTTCGGGAACGCTTTGCCGTATTCATTGTGTGGATCAAGGATAATAATTTGTGGGTGCCAGTGCTCATGATTGGCTATCTGCCCACGTTCGAGAACACTGTGAATAACTGCCGCCACAGTACCCGATTTGCCGGCACCGGTGGAGCCTAGGATGGCTGTATGCTTACCTAGCAATTCATTCAGTTCTGCGTAACAAGGGGCACCGCCAGATCCTACATGTTCACCAAGTTGAATAACAGCACCTTTGGCATCACCGTAAATAAACCTTAGTTCTGATTTAGGTGTCAGATAAATGGTTTGTTGTGGAAGTGGATAAGTAGCGACGCCACGTTCAAATTCAAGGGTAAACTCATCTTCACCTTTCCTACGCCACTCCCCTTCACCAAACAAATCAGCTTCAATTATTCGCTCATCTGAAGACGCGACAGGTAAGCCTTTTTCTAGTTGATAGTCCGCCTTCATACGTAAACGACTGACTAACCCATAAATAGAGCGGCGACCAAAATGAACTTTTATGATTGAACCAAACTGCCCAATCGGATAGTTTTCACCAGCAAATACGCGAGACAAGTCTGAAATACTAGGATCGAGTTCGGCGATAATACGCGAACCATCTACCTCAATAATTTTACCTATAGAGAGATTCTCAATGGGTTTTATGTATTTGTTATCCATATCAAATACCTCCTTCAAGGATCTGGGTTAGGTTTTCAAACTTCCACCATTCAATGCTATTTTCTGAGGTTGCCTTGTGGTCGGCGTGATAAAAACCTTTATCGGCAAAAATAAGTACTTGTTCGTTGATTGAGCTGTCTTCATGCCAAGTTTTCAGCGCACCACTAGGCTCAGAGTCGCTCGTAAACGTAATCACGGTTAAATTGCCATTTGAAGCCCTTAAACCACGTTCGATTTCTAGATTGATATGGGCATCGCCAAAACTATAACCTGCAATCAATAAAACCCGTTGGCTACCGCCTGCCGGATTCAAAACTGATCTCGCTCGATGCATTAAATTGGCGTAGGGGTCGAGCTGAGTTTCACGGTATTTAGTCGATGCAGGCCAAATCATAATCTTTGCTGCTTGATCTTGGCTGCGCTTTAAATGCGGTGCAATACGCAGTGGTGTTGATGAAGAACTGTGTTCAGCCCAATTGATGGAGCCGTGTAGCTTAAATACTCGAGCATCAAGATTGTTCTGTTCAAACGTCGAAGGGTTCCACCAGCCGGAGACGCCGCCTTCTAGACCATCGGCATATCTCAATTGTGATAGTGCAAGTGAGTCTTCAATTAACGTGTCGTAGTTCATCACTAGATAATCAATTGTACTCGGTAGGTTGCCTTTTCCTGGTCGCATTGGTCGATGCAGTGCCTGAACAAAGCGCTCATGAACAGCAGAATCTACATCATCTTTAATTACGTCAAAAATAGCGAGTTTTATCTCGTTTATCGCTGCTAATAGCTGATCATTATTATATTCATTACCACCAATAGATACATCGTTAGCCATTACGTTGCGATTTGATCGGCGAGCGGTGATGGCAAGCCAATCTACGAGTTCGCTTAAGTAGTCTTCTATATGCGAAGCTGGATTTGCGCCAGCAAAAGAGTTTTGTATGGCAGTCAATATCTGCTTTGAATCGTCGGAGAGCTTGTCACTTATTAGTGCTCTCTCTGTTAGTTGGTTTGTTAATGGAAGCCCAGCACAAAAACTTGCTCCCGCACCCAACAAAACAGCTTTGGAGTGCGAAAGTAACTCTTCAAGCTTGTTTATTGCTTCTCTTAACTCTTTCTGTTCAAAAACCGTGGTATCGAATGCCATACTCCCTCCTTAGAGTTCGCCTTTAAAGGCGGAATCGAGAATTGATGCTTTTAGTTGATGCATCATTATTATTTTTTCAGAAATTTCAGCTTTACTCTTTCTTGCTTTGGATATCAAAGCGTTGCAGTCAGCAACCGCTTTAGCAATGGCCTTATCATCAGCCGGAAATGGAAGCGTCAGGTTCTTAAGGTCTGTTATTGACAAATTCGGCTGATTCAGGGACTTAGATTTTTCCAATACATAATTTTTAGTGCGGGATGACTGCAAGTAAAGATAAATAAAATCTAATACTTGTTTGTTGTGTGAAGTTATTGCGGCTACACGCTGATTCACTAGCGCTCCGCTATAAGATTCAGGTACTCGGCAAACTTTCAACCCACCATTAATTATCGGACGAGTTAATGCAATTACAATATCGTTCGCCTTTGCTGCAAATCTCTGATATTCAATTTCATAGCCAGTAGGCAGAAACTCTTCTGCACTTTCAGAAAACTCAGTAACACCAACGTTGGTTATTTTGATCGGCTTAACTCCCGACTCCGAAGTAAAATCTCCACTCTTGAATGCATAGCCAGATATGAAATTAACTAGCTTTAATAAAGGCAACTCGGGATTTGTTTTTGTGAGTTCAGTAAAATAGACATCAAGCCCATTCTGAGACAACTCATCAGTCAGCGTGACGCTTTGCTGAAAATGCTCGATGGCGGTGTCGATGCGGGTGAGCAGTGCATCGAGTTTTTCGACAATGCGTTTTTGTTCAGTTATTGAAGTAATAGGTACTTTGGCTATTTGAGTAAACAGTTTGGTTGTAGCTCTAGGCATTCGTGCGCCTGAACAGTTATTCATTGCCAAGTCAACGAAATACTGAGAGCGAAGATAGTAAGCCAAAAAGTCTGGACTGATTGCATCAGAACATTCAAATGGGATGATTTCTGTAGTAGCTATTCCATCTATTTTAGCCACAACCACTTTGTTTAAATATGGTCTTAACTTTCCATAAAGTACCATCCCTTTCTTGAACGAAACTTTTGTACTACTTATTTCCGAACCGTTTGTTGGAGAGTCACTGATAACTTTCCCGGTATTACTTTCAATGTTCTCTAAGCCAATATAGTTATATTGTTCTTCAGGGTTAGGTTCCACTGTTTTTCTTGATAGAGTGCAGATATCGGTTAAATTACTCCACTCCCACCCATCCGGCAGTTTATATAAAACCTGCTCCATGCTTACTTCTCCGTCAACAGGTTTTCAATTTCATCCAATAGGCCTGACACCAGTTTTTCTTTGGTGCGTATCTGCTTAAGGATATCGCTTGGCGCTAAATGCTCGGCATCTTTTTGCTTGGCTGGGTTTTTGGCGGATAGGTCATAATCTTCAGCCAGTTTGCTGGCTGAAACCGTCCATGAACGTTCGGTAGTTTCGCGGCTGTTATACAGCCCCACAAACTCTTTTAGATGACCATCTGTGATAGGTTTATTTTTGGTGAGTTTTTGCTCAGGCTCACATTCATAGAACCACACATCGCTAGTGCCGCCGCTGCGATCGAAAAACAGGACGTTAGTTTTAACACCCGAGTACGGTAAAAATACGCCAGCGGGCAGGCTTAAAATGGTGTGGAGGTTAAAATTTTCCAGCAGTTCTTGTTTGACTTGTTTAAACGCACTGTTGGTTTGGAACAACACGCCTTCTGGTACTACGATGGCAGCCTTGCCACCACTCTTTAGGGTTTTCATAAAATGCTGTAAAAACAGCAATTCAGTCGCGTTACTCTGAATAGGGAAATTTTGCTGAATTTGTGACTTCTCTTTACCGCCAAATGGCGGGTTAGCCAGAATAATGTCGTAGCGGTCTTTTTCCTGAATATCGCGTATATTCTGAGTCAGGGTATTACCGCGGAATAAGTTGGGTGACTCGATGCCATGCAAAATCATGTTCATCATACCCATCACGTAAGCCAGCGAGGTTTTTTCAAAGCCAAAGAAGGTATCACGCTGGATAAAGTCCCATTGCTCAGTAGAAAGCGCACTCTTTTTTGCTTTCAGGTGGTCAAAGGCTTCGACTAGGAATCCGCACGAGCCAGCCGCTGCATCGTAAATGGTTTGCCCAGCTTGTGGGTCAATTGACTTGATCATGGCGCGTACTACTGGGCGTGGGGTGTAAAATTCACCCGCATAGCCACCAGCATCGCCCATGTTTTGCAATAACCCTTCATAGACTAGCGAGAGCTCAAACATTTCATCACTGGATTGGAAGTTCAGCGTATCGATAATATCCAACACTTCACGCAAGGTATGGCCAGAAGCGACCTTGTTGTCTAAATAATGGAAGATGGCGCCAATCTTATAGGTGAAGGATTTAGGGTCAGAGCCAGTAACGGCAGAGTTGGCAAAGCTTTTTAAGTAAGGAAACAACTCGTTATTCACATAATCGGTCAAGTCATCGCCCGTGCGAATTTTGTTGATATCTAGCTTGCCCTCAGTATTTTTCGGGCAGGCCCAATTTGACCAACGGAGCTCATCATCCAATACAGGTTGATAGTCTTTACCAGACAGCACAGCTTCATCTTCTTTTTCTGACTCGTAATCATCCAAAAACTTCAAGAACAATACCCAAGAGGTTTGCTCGGTATAGTGCATAGCCCCGCTAATGCCATCGTCGCGGCGCAGTATGTCGGTAATTCGGTCAATCTTTTGTTGTAGTGACATTATCTTAATTTCTCTTTAATAAACTGGTACATCTTAGTGATGTCTTCGCTGATTTCGTCTGGCGGAATCAGGTCGATATACGCTTGGAGTTTAGCGAAGTCCAAGCCATTTCCATCGATGTTAATTAGCGGGTCCAGAATACTTTTTACTTTTTCTGATGAAAGTTGTCCAAGACCTTCGTTAAAGTCTAAGTTTTCTCCGAGGTGTTGAGTTGCTAAAGGAGCTTTGTTGCCAGTTTCTTCATCTACCAAGCACTGATAGTCACCATTCATGTTCTTATGAAGATGGCAAGCTAGGCCTAAAGAGTCATTGTTAACACTTTTAAGAAGCTGATGATGTTTCAATGCAGTATATGAAAGTAGGTAGTGCTTTACTTCTCGCCTTCTCCATACGAAAATTTGAGCATTTATTTTAGATTTTCCTACTATCGAAGATGTAATACCTTTTCCGCCATTTAGCTGTAAGCTTTCGTTGTCTATACTAGCTAATGGCAAGCTATCTCTATCACAAATTAAGCAAACGTTTTTGGCTTTGTGATTACTTCCATCAATGTAACTAACAAAAGACTCTAACCATTTAAGTTTTTTTTCTGCAAACGATGACGTGTGAGAATTCCAACCTGATTCTATGGAAATACAGCATATCTTTCGTAATTGGGAACTTATTTCCTCGTATTTTTCCTGCCCTAACTTTCTTATAGCGAGCCTGGTGAAAATCTCCCAATCGTTTTCGTTATCCATGAGTACAATAAGCTCATGAAGTGCATAAGCCTTCAGCTTTGCCCTATTAATATTGGATAGCTGCTCCAACCTAGCTTGTAACTCTTTTCTCTCAGTAGAAGGTAAGATGCGCCCTTGCTTAATTATGTGAATATTTTCCACTCCAATTTCAGATATTGAGTCAAGCAAGTGTGTGGTCGAGAGTGCTTTCCCTTTGGCATTCGCCACGCTAGCCCAGAGTTTACTAATATTCCTAAAATGAAGATGGCTATCAGCTTCGTCAAAAAGGAACAAAGTATTTTCATCATCGAAAAGGTCTAAAAGTGAATACACGAACAACAGCTGATATTCCCCATCACTTACTTCGTCTAGAGATAGGCCGTTACAAAAGCTTAGGTGGAGGCTCGTCTTCGTTATTGGATTGTTGGCATCAATAGCTTGAGTCAAAAAAGTTACAGCGGGGTCATCACTGATTCCATTAGTTCCTCCTTCAATATGAGCAGACTCGAAAGATGTGTTAAAGATTTCTTTGCTCGTTACCGTGATAATTTGCTTTGAAATTATGTCTTCAAACTCATAATCTTTATCAATCACATTTGCGATAAAACTTGATAGACTTCTAAAAAAGGGGGTTGTGCGAATTGTATCTTGGGCTCCTGTTTCTTCTTGTTTCAAAGCTGCTTTTACCTTGTGAACGAAAGGCCGGTCAATTCTGAAGCTGCAAGATAGCACTGAGCTGATATCATCTCCTAGATCATCACTTTCTTGTACGTGGCCTAGAGACCTCAGTAATTCCCTTACCTTTCCTTGTTTCTTGAGAACAGAGGCCAAAAAAATTAATAGTGGAGACCAAGTTTTGTCGTAGTAAAAACAATGCAATGACAACCCAGTTTTAGATTTCCTAGCTTTTTTCAAATAACTCGAAAACGTTCTTGAATAGCGCTCGTTGTGCCCTGAAGAAAAGCAAACGACCTTACATTCAGTTAGCATCTCCTCGTCCATACGAGCTTCAAAAATAGTTTGAAGGATAGATGATTTCCCACATCCATTTTCACCGATCAAGGCCGAGAATTTATTGAGCTTGAATGATTGCGCTACCGGATGGAGATGATTAGCGGATAAAGTTAATTCCATTTCAGTTCACGTAATAAAGCTGTTGTTGTAATTGTTTGAAAGCCGCAAGCAAATAAGCCGGCTTTCCACCGAATGCGGTCGAAGCGTCTTTAATTGTGCCCAACCCTGATAGCTCGATAAGTGCAGGTAGTCTTTCACGTGATAATTCCGTGCTGCCGGTTTGTTCATAACGATTTAATACATAGTGTAAAAACCGCTGAGCCTTTTCCTGCTTATACTGTGTAAAAAAGGCGCTGTTATTACGCACTTCATCGGCGCGAGATTTGCGGGTTGCCATAGGCTGCTCAAAGGCTAAAAACGCCAACAGGTCGAAGATATCGCAGTCTTCTGCCTCAAACATCCGCCGCAGGGTGGCGAGTTGCTCTGTATCAAAGCCTGCTTGTACTAATTTACCTAAAAGCGTCTCGCGCTCATCTGGGTCCGACCATATCTGGCGTAATTCTTCCACCGATTTGAACAAACCAGGTAATTGAGTGGTCAAACGCTCTACAAATTCCTGCACTGTAAGGGGTTTACCATTTTCGTCAATGTAGCGAACTTCTATATCTATGACTTTGAGCTCACGATGTTTACCCAGTTTTACTTTTAACTTTGGTTCCCCTGGTTCAGGAAGAGGTCCTTCTCCCGGAGGCTGCGGCGAGTAAGGAGGTGGTTTGGGTTCCCCTGTACCACCAGGCTCTGGCGCCTCAGGCTCTCCATCCCAATCTTTGTCGTAAAACTTATTAGTTGCACCGCGAAAGTCAATAATAGTGAAGTAGTCTTTACCATCAAAAACACGAGTCCCGCGACCGACTATTTGCTTAAACTCCACCATTGAACCAACGGTTCTATCTAGTACCACGTTTCGTACGTTACGCGCATCTACACCTGTGGTTAGCATTTGCGATGAGGTTATGATAGTGGGAATGTCTTTATCATTATCTTGAAACTTCTCTAAAAGTTCGCGGCCGATTTTACCCTCATCACTCGTAACACGAACACAGTAGTGTGAGTCTTTTACTTTTTTATGTTTGTTGATCATATCACGCATCGTAAGTGCATGATTTTGGTTTTCGCAGAAGACGATAGTTTTTTCTAATGGATTGGTATTATCCAATATAGCTTTTGCGACAAGCTCCGTACGATCATCTACAACAATTTTTTTGTCGTAATCTTCAACCTGATAGACGTCTTGACCAGACTCACCTTCAATTATTTTATCGTCTCCAGTCAGCACCAACTCATCTAAATTGGTGCGTACTCGTTTAACGCGGTATGGCGTTAGGAAGCCGTCGTTAATGCCATCTTTTAAGGAATACTCAAAAGCAGGTTTGCCAAAATAGTCATAAGTATCCACGTTGGCTTCACGTTTTGGTGTGGCAGTAAGACCTACATGTACCGCACTACCAAAATGATCGAGTATGGCTCGCCAAGAGCCTGTTTCATTGGCACTGCCACGGTGACACTCGTCAATCATTACAAGGTCAAAAAAATCACTCGGGTACGCTTTATAATAACCTTCAATATTCTCGCGCTCTGCAATGGCTTGATATATCGCAAAAAAGATATGCGCATTTGTTGGCACGATACCGCCGCGCTTACGCACTTCTTCACCGTTTATTTTGATGATATCTTTTTCGTAAGGATTGAACGTGTTAATAGCTTGGTCAGCCAAAATATTGCGATCTGCTAAAAACAAAATTCTTGGTCTACGTGTTCCCGAAGATTCTCTGTTCCACCTCGACTGAAATAGTTTATGGACAATTTGAAAGGCAATAAACGTCTTACCTGTTCCAGTAGCCAGTGTTAACAACACTCGTGGTTCGCCCTTTCCAATAGCATCTGTGGCTGCATGCACGGCTAATTCTTGGTAATAACGCGGCTGCATTGCTCCTTCTAAATGGAAGGGTACATTACGCAGTTGTTGTCCTAAGTCAGAGTTAACGCCCGCGTAACGATTTTCGAGCTCTTGGGGTGTAGGATAAAACTCGACGTAGTCGCCTTTGCCGGTTTCTAAATCAAATTCATAAGTTTGTTTACCATTACTAGAATAAACAAAGCGAACTAATAGCTTCTTGGCATAATCGATAGCTTGTTGGAGACCTTTGGTTGGATGCTCAGACTCTTTCTTTGCTTCAACCACAGCAAGGTAACGATTGTCCTTATAAAGCAGATAATCGACAAAACAGCGACGACCACGAGCGCCTCCAGCAAGCTTGCGGCCATCGGTGAAGTAGTGTTCTCGAATGATATTGTTCGGTTGCCAATGTGCAGCTTTTAACGCTGGGTCAATGTAATTTGCTCTAGTATCTGCTTCTGAACTCACTCGTCACTCCTTGTAACTCAACGCTACTTCCACACTTTAAACCACAGTCGTCAAAACCGATGGTAAAACCATGACTATATTACACATCTTTTAATGAGAAATACTATTTGTCGTCGACGTCTTACACCTTAGGCTAGTTAATTATCAATGGTTCTTCATTGGGTAACCAGCCTCTTTACGCCTTAGCCCGTTTTCCACGCTTCGGGCTATTCAACATTTTGAGGTTATCGAATAATTTTGAGTTTAATAATAAGCTTCTAATCGTTTCCATAAAAAGTAGGTCGTGCGCACTATCAACTTCTTTGCCTGTAATCACTGAATTTACCCACATGAAATGCCAAAAACCAGCCCCCCTCACGCTAGCACGTATTGCACCACGGTTACTTGCACTAGATTCTTCTACAGCCTTTGTTATAAAAGGTGTTCTAAAACTAACACGTCCACTCCGCTGTACTATTTTCACCACGAATAGGCTACTAATTTTAACTTAAACTCTTCGTAGTCTTTCTAACATTCCGCTGAATTGCTAAATCTCTTATTAGAAGATTTAGCAACGTTCCTATTTAGGAAAGAACAAGTGACAAATGTAGCGGTCTGCAATTGTTCATGAAAACAGAAATAATACTGACATTTAAAAATACCCCTTACCGAATACCATTGATAGGCGCTAACGCGCATAAACGTAAAGCTCTAAAGCAAAATTGACCAGTTCAAACTTTTATATTTTAATCATCTATAACGTTCACAGAAAGGATTCACCAATTGTTACCTCCAAGCTTTAACATTAAGGACATCCATAAAGCTGCGGTAGAAGCATTCCCTGAACTCCAGCTTAAAATTGAAAGCCTACCCATAACAGATTTAGGAAAAAGCTTAGCCCGTAATTCACCTGGCATAATTACTCTATTCGACTTGATTATGCTGAGCTATCCCGACGGCCAAGAGCCCTCATCATTTAATATATACAGTCGTTCATTTAAAAAGGTATGGGCTCAGTTTGAACCATGTATTAACTATGTTCATAAGCTGATAGAAGAAAGTCACTCTATTTACAGAGATTCTACGATCAGTCAACTCTACGAACATTTCATAATCAGCAAAAAGCCTGAAAAGTTCATATCAAAACATTTTCCAGACCTCGCTGGTTTAAGAAGCAGCCTAGTCCAGGGATTGCTCTGGAGCTTACCTAAAGGCTATTTAAAGACTGTAGATGAATTGCTCTCGTTCAACAGATTTTGCGCATTAGACTTAGTCACTTCGCAAGTGTTGGAACATCGAGAAACTACTATACTCGATTGGGAGTTCGTTGTTGCAACGAGAGAATATTGCCTTTTTCATCTCGCCGGCAGTCGTAAACATTCCCCATTACAGCCCTTTGATAGTAATCCCAAATTTAATCACATAACTAATTACTCTGAATTTAAGGCAAAATTGGCATTAGCAGATACTTGTGACGTCAGTGCGCTACTTAGGGAATGGAAAAAAGTATGTTTAGAAATAAACAGAAGAAAAAATACCGCATTTATAAGTGAATACTTGGGAAGCGCTTTGCTGATTGCGCATCAGTGGTATCAATGGAGTGGTTTTCATTTAAAAGCTGCATGTCGACTGGGTGATAATAGAATACGTATTCACAATAGTTTTTTTGACTTTGTCATAAAAAGAATCGAACAATTAGCAACCTACGTAGAAGTTATTTTTAAATACCACCAAACTAAGAATGAACTCCACTTTTCAGAGCATGACGAAATCGAGTGGGTAATAGCATCTCAATTAGATGGGCGAATTAGGGCATCTGAAGTTACAAACGGTCAACTTGAGATATCAGTCGACGAAGAAAACTATGAAATGCTGCAGACTGGAATCTCAGACGTCGTACGTTATATCTTTCATGCCGCAGTTGTCTATCAGCGAGAAGATATCCTCCGCCTATGTGCACCGTATATAGATAAGTTTTCTGTATATGATGAAAGGCTGATGGCTTTCATAGGTTTTTATAACAAATGGCCTCTCGTGTTGAAACTAGTTAAAGATACACCTGGAATAACAACTCAAAAACTCTATAAAGCGTTACAAGTAGATGGTCGAAGTTTTCGCCCTATTTTAGTTGCTGGGGAGCAAAACGGCTTCATTTCAATTGAGGATGGAAAGCTTCACTTAGATACCTGAGAAATGCTAGGCGTGACTTTCCTCATCAAGCCAGAGGTACAATTAAAAGTGCTAATTTAAAAGCGTTCACTATGATTTTATTACTTCACTAATATTCCGGTGCCAGCACTCGATTACTTCCATCAGAGGCGCACGTAAGGTCGTATGGATATATGTCGCGTCTAAGTTTGTCTTTTTATGGTTGAGTAATCGCTCTACCAAGTAGTAGTCAACACCGCTATCGCGCAAATATGTTGAACCATACTTACGCAGATCGTGAAGAGTAAATCTTCCTCTACTTGCTTTCATGATTCTTTGCGCCGCATAACTAGAAGACCAACTGCTACGCCCCTGCTTTACCGGAAATAAAAAGCGACTGCGGCAATACCGCCGCTGTTGTCGTTTGTAGTCCGCTAGCCACTTGAGGGAATATGATGATAGTGGCAAGGTAAGTGCTGCACCCGTTTTAGTGTGCTCTTCAGGTATACTCCAAGACATTATCTGAGTATCAAAGTCCCTCCACCGCGCCATTACTGTTTCGGTATTACGTGTAAGAAAGCCCAGACAAAGCAAACATAGAAAACGGTCTGGAGGACTAAAATGTTGAAATTGTTTTATAACCTCGCTTAAAGGTAATCCAGCGAGTGCTGCTTTTTTAGGTTTAATCGAAGCTGGTAACAGCATTGTGAAGCTAAGGTCCGACAAAGGATTTTCATCTATATAGCGAAGCCCATGCGCTTGCTTAAACGCAGCTTTCAAGGTTTGGAATGCGCCCCGCAGCGTGCTCGGTGAAAACCTATTGTTTAATGGCCTTAACCAGGCTTTATCTAAAAGCTGCGAAGAACAATCTGATATACCAACTTCAGATAAATACGGGCGTAAAAGACTTTCAACTCTATGTGATTTATTCTTTATCGTACGGAGCGAAGTAAGTTCCTGCTGTGCGATGTTTGACTGATACCAATCTAGTAGATCACCCACGTTTGTAAATCGTTCAACGCTGCTCAACTTGTATCGCTTTGCGTGTTGCTCTACTAGCCACTTTCTTGCCTGTTTACGTGCCTCTTGCAAATTAACAATTGGATATTCACCTAATGCTTTACTCGTAGACACTCCACCTTCTGAATATAAGCAGTGAAAATAGCCAACTTTTCGGTGAGCCTTTGCTGGACGGAATTGCAGTTGCGGAACAGTAACGTCTCGGAAAACAAAACTTTCTTTACTTGCCTGGCGAAGTAAGCCATCTGTGAACTTAGTGTATTTCATATGGCTTTACCCGATTGCAGAGCAATAATATCGGTGCAATCAGCTAACGAAACTTCATCAATAAAAGGTGGGAGCTCGATAACCTTACTTCTTCCCATGCGAGACAACATTTCGCACGTTGCTGTTGCACCATGATGTTCGGTTAGCGTTCCTATAAGCGGGCCATATTGGCGTTTACAACTGGTCACTCTAGTCGATATATCACTCACATATTCACGCATGAAACGCTCAGTAACAGGGATTACGGTGTGCTTGCCTAACAACTTCCGCAATGCTCTTGGAAATGCACTGTAGAAATAATCTGCTCGATTACGAATAGCTTCATCTGGTATTCGGTCGCGATCATTTGAGACAAACCTAACTTCATGGCGCATCCAGGGTCTGCAATGCGCAAGCTTTAGCTGTTTACCTTTTTCATAAAAGCGGCCTCGTTTATATGCGGTTGGGCCTCCGATATAACGAGTTCTCCCTTCTACCTTGTTTCCTAGGTTTTCTTTTTTGGGGCGCTTACCACTTTCGGCATTAAAGCGGCCTCGCGAATAGTCCTTATCAATTTTTTCAATTTGATATAGTCCATTTTCATCATCTAGCGCCAAATCTATACGCCGTATAGTTACTGCTGGTTGGGCAACTAGCGCCTGCAACCAAATGTAATCTGGCTCGACCTTTTCGATACAGGCACATCCAAGACCAGTCAATTCAAGCAGTACCCTATTATATCGTCCGCTGTACTCTATCTTACCCACAACAGTTTGTATTTGAGTTGTTGTAACGATCTTGTAGGCGCAGTCGTAACCTCGACTTCGATTACACTGCCTGTGACTAATTAGTAAACTGTATTTGAGTAACTGAAGCGCAATCATTTCAAAGTAAGAATTTGGCGCTTCAATATCATCTACCCTGAGTTTAAGAAAGTCGATAAAGACAGGGGGTTGTTCGGGATTAAGCTTCCCGTAATTCTCAGCTACAAATTCGGGCTCTACACCTTTATTCATACGCTTCTACCTCAATATTTTGTGTATTCAATGATCTGGTTATTATCGATATAGATCGACTGGCATTAATTGAGGTGTTAGTCACAAGCGCTCACCGGCTTATCCGCATGATAAAACCTATGTGCATTGATAAACGCTTCGACATCTTCCGCACGATAGCGCACACAGCGACCTATTTTTACATAAGACAATGAACTTGAGCCGTGGCAGCGCCATACTGCGAGCGTGTTTAGCGTAACGCCCAGTTGTTCTGCTACTTCTTGAGGTGATAGAAGTTTTGTTTGTGGTGTTGTTTTCATTTGGGCTCTCTTAGTTTGATTAAAATGCCCGTAGATTTAACAACGATAAAGAAGTGGTAAATAGTAGGAAGGGGTACCCCCCCTTATGAAAAAACAGGGGGGGTGTATATGCTCTAGGCCTCGATTTTATTGACCAAAACACATAGGGGTATATTTTTAGTAAATCTTTGTTGTAGGTTTGCCTTTATTGATAAGTTTGAGAAGTTCTTCCCTTGCAGCACCTTCAATATCAGGATCTATGCCTTCGGCTTTTGCATACTTTCGAAACGTTTCTGACGATAAGATAGTATCTGCCCTTTGCTTAAAGGTTCTTTTTGTCGAACCATCCGCCTTAAAGTTATTTACTTCATTGTTCAGAAGAATCGCGAGCTTCAGCGAGTTACTCATTTCATCTTCGCTACTGCCTTTTATCCTCTCTTCAACTTCAGAGGGAAAATAGCTCAGTAGCAGGTTAAAGCTGTTATCAATCGCCGAAATTGCGTTTTTACACACCGAATTATAATCATAGTTAGCAATATCTTGCTTATCACGGCCTTTGGCCTCTCTGTAGGTTGAATAGGAGTGTTCAATAAAAGTCTTTTTTTCCATGATGTCGTTCATTACTTCATCAATGTTATCAAGTTCTGTATTAGATAATTCAGTCATTTAATCTTTTCGTTTGTGAAATGAGTTTATGGCTTGATTCCTAGCAATTAGTTGGATAAGACTATGAATTAAAAGGTCAGCCCCGCCAATTATTCGCTAAATATCGTGTTACCTAATTAGGATGCTACGAACTAAGTGATCACTCAATAAACTAGGGAAAATAAACTTAAGTATTTATCTATCAACTTCCTAAAGCTATTGAAAGATACTTCATACTGTCCACTTCCCCTCTAAAGACACAGATCTGATAACCCACAATTTTACAATCGGCTAAGGTAAATAATTCTCAAAAGGACTATTGTTATTGTAGCTCTATTAAAAGCAGGTAGATGCTGCGAACACCATTGCGCCTAAAAATAGCCTAATTGCTCTGTCACAAACTCGCTGAGACAATAACGCAAGGGCTCACAATTTTAGGACTAACTGTTAAAGTCTATCTAGCGATAACTGCGATAAGGAAGGATTGAAAAAAGGAGAGTTAATATGATTCAGTGGCAAGAAATAGAGAAGTTGTACCCTTTTTATAAAAAGTATATAGGACTAAGAGCACTATGTGTGACTTTTCTTTTGTTTGTTCCTTTAGTCGCGTGGATGAGGCTGCCTCCTGCTGGAATAGATCCTTATCTAGAAATTAAACTGTTTTTCCTATGTCTGTTTTTTGTTCTAGGGATAAAACAGATTCTTCGAAAAATAACTAAAAAGGTGAGGCCTAAAGATGCTGAATAGGAGAGCAATCTATATAGTTTTATGCTTCGGAATTATCTTGTTCTTCTTACAAGGATGCCGCATTAGCGATCCCACTGGGAGAGCAGCCTCTCGGAATTTTGCGACAAGTTCTAATGGTGAGGAAGTTATAATTGATAAACACGATAGTATTTCTCTGGATTGTTCCCCAACATTATCGGGAGCGTGTGGAGAGAAGAAAGAATCAACAAAAATAACTTCAATTTTAACAGCAAAAAACGATGCTTTAGGTTATGGGACGTACATTTATTTGATAATTACTGACATGACTAAAAATAGAGAACAAATAAGAGCGGCTGCTGATGTATTCGCCTGTAACTTTGATAGCGCTAAAATTATAAGTCACAAATCAAAAGAAACGGCTCTCTTCGTCGCAAAAACTAAGCCTACATTTGAAGGGGAAATATACAATGGAAGGGATCTAGTAACTAACTACAGTCGATCTATCGCGGCGCAAGTTCACGGAAACCTTGTAGAGATGCATAAAACACTCTTACAACCTATGAATGGTTTTAGCGCCAATAGTTCTTTATATTTATTAGGGTCTCCGAGACCTCTTGGATTGTATCTCGAACGTGAAGATTTAATTAGCGAAAACATGAAGATGATTGGTCGAGGCTCTACTCCAATCGAGATAGTTGATTTGGAGAGCTTTACTCCAAGAGAAATCGCTACTCTTATGGAGAATCTACGTAAAATGTATTTTGACATAAATATAAAAGAGGAAAGTAGTTTTCTACATATCAGTAAGTTGCGAGAGACAAGGGTTAAAACTTTTTTACGTACTGTGTTACGGTATATTCCTTTGCCAATCAGCAGCGCCCACGCAACAGGTTTTGAAATTTGTCCTTAGAGCTTAATTGGATGAGTTTCGTATTAACTGGATTAGTCGTCACTTAACCTGACACTTTCAGAGATAGAGCTAGACCAAAATTGACAGTCTCTTGTGTACGTAAACCGGCCGCTCAGATGTGTAATATCGAACGACAGAAATGAGTGAGTAACGAACCTTCGGGGCTAAGTAACAACAATTCTGCTCTTATACTAATACAGTATTAGCTCAAATTTAACCTGACGGCGGCATCTAAAAAACGGGTAACTGTCAGCTCAACTCTGGGGGAGTACATCTTGTACTCACCTATCTATTAGATAGTCATCATCGTGGGTGAGTTTTACTCTTTGCACTCTAAAAACATTCTTCCACCCCTTAGTCCTTTTTCGCAGCGAAGCGTACCACCATCGAGTAATGTATAGGTATACAAAGCTGAGTTGGACGTAAAATTTTCATTGACACTCACAGAGCTAGACTTAGCACTAAGTTCTGACATTTGTGTATCCACAAAGTAGGTATAATCGGATGCATCTTCTTCCAACGCATCCATATATTGCATAGCGGCAAACTGTTCCAAGGTTCGCGGTAAACCTATCAAATCACCCTTTATTTTCACCTGACGCGCCAGCTCTTCTGCGGTAAGGCTAACGCTTTCCGCGTTTTTTATTAAAACCTCTGGCGAATAGCTCGGTCCTCCAATGACTCCCGACACTATAACCTTATCAAGTTGTCGAAGGAAAATAGGGGCTTCTTCGTCAAACTCGGCCTCTATGACATCGAGAATGCTCCGATAATTGTACTTCATCCAGTCTGCACTCAGGTTCAGATCTGGTCCTAAAACAACGGTTCCATATGGTCTGTCAACATAAACAAAAGCTTCAAACTCAAATCGTCGCTTTTCGCACTGAGAATCAAAATATTCTTTGGATGGTTTAGAGTAACGATTACCAACGCATTTCAAAACTACTTCTCTTTCAACAGGTGGTTTAGAAAGATTTGGATGCGGTGAGCATGCAGACAAAGATACTAAAATAAGAGCACTATAAATGACCTGACGTAACATTTAATTATTCCTTTAATAAATATGAGATTTCTCCAGAAATCAAATAAGCAATCTACAAAGATAATTAACGCTGGATTATAAGAAAAATCTATTGCGTATACCAGACAAACCGGCACCTATAATAGTTAATATACTGAAGGTAAGGGATGCAATATCGCATTGATATGACGTGAGAAATACATGTAACTTAGCAAACAGTCTATAGTAGGCGTTAATCGAGCCCGGATGGAACTTTGTAGTGGCATAGTTAACTTGACCACCTAATTCGAATTGCTATGATTGCAGCGGCATTCAGCTCCCAAATGGTATTTCAAGCTACACCATGTCTCGAATTCAAGTCCGAAGTTCACCACTCGCTAAATTAGAATACACCACGCAACTCATCGAACACGACAGCAGACGGATTATACCCTATGCACTCCCTTTGTCGAAGGTTGAGTGCATTATGAGCGTCAGCAATTTGTCTATTTTTGCCTATCACCAATAACTGTAGGACGGCTACGTACGTACAGCAGACAATTTTCCTTTCCCATCAAACACAGATTATGGTTTTTCAGGGGAAACGGGTGTTACTATGAATTCTTAGTAATAAGCATGTGCAAACCGAAGAAGGATCTAATATCCAATGAATGCTGGTGAAATAGGAACAGAAGCTGGACGTATTTTTGAATACAACTTACCCAGCAGTTGGATATTTCGCAGCCAAGAAGATCAGAATGATTTTGGTATCGATGGTGAAATAGAGCTAAAGGACGAGAATGGCAAGGCTCTAGGAAAAGACAGTGTATTTAAAGTCCAGATTAAGGGTGAAGAACACGCTACATATATTAACGAAGGTAAAACTCTCTCGTTCAGCTTAAGAATGGAGCGGCTCAGATATTACTTTGAATTTAAAGTTCCAGTAATTTTGGTAGTTGTGGAAGTCTCGTCTGAAAAGATATATTGGCTTCCAATCACAAATGATGAAACCCTTAGAGTTAAAGCTATAAAATCTGAAAAAAATGAATCAATTCAAGTTCACTTACCAATCGAAAATAATCTAGTTAGAAGAAATGACAATTTGGCAAAGAAAATGCTGGATTCTGTTATTGACTGCTGGGAACACCTAAATATAAAAGGCTTAAAGGAGTCGATTGATAGATATCCATCGATAAGCCCTTCGTCGCTAAATCAAAAGATCGAAGATATAGGGGATGCTTTGTTCAAGGCATATCATCAGCAACTTAACAATCTGCTGTTGGATAAAAACTACAATGGTGTTTTCAAGAAATCATCTGAGATCTGCCAATCTCCAATTGTTCCAGCTAAAGATCAATTTGTGGCACTGCTCTATTATTTTCAAGCATTTCAAATATCACCCTTTACAAATGTAACGAGAGAAATATTTGAAGAGAATTTTAAAGTTTGTCACTGGCTTATTAACCTAGCCAGAGAACAAAAAAGTAGAGTTCATAGATTGATCGCTATAGGTAAGTCGCGTTTGGTTAAATTCAGATTACGACTAGACAGGCTTCATGCGACGCATCACTCCGTTGACCACTTTCATAAAGAATCTTTAGAGCATCTTATCTTTCATAATCAGACGCAACAGCTATATCGTGAGTGCTGCCTGTCGTTGCAAAAAATTATTGAGTTATGTAATCGCCTAACGAGAGATAACCAATATCACATTCTTTCCGATCTATTTATTGATTTTTATGCATCCATTCTGATGTTCAGATCCGTTCATGATGCACGGGGCGCAAAGGAATCAATAGATTTTCTAGAGAACTGGCATAAAAATATGGCTTCTCTAGTAATGACATATTGCGTTATTACAAACGATCTTTTTAAGGTTGAACGTTTATATTATCTAATCTCGACTTTGCTTAAAGAGGATAAGGAAGCAACCAAAGAAATTCGTAAGGTTATACTCTCTAGATTGCCCGAATTAGAAGGGGGGCTAGATGATCTGGAAAACGCTGTTTTGGAGGCGAATAAACATCAAGATTTTTACTCAATTAGCATTAAAGAGCAAAAGTCGTATTTTGTTGACATGGCAAAGAATCTTGGAATGGACCCAGACGATCCAGAAAATGAACTTGGCCAAATTGTAGATATGGGGTTAAAAAATTATGATCCGACCACCATTATGCGAAATTGTGAAAGTTTATTTGTTCATTATCGTCCCGGTGGGATTATAGCTCAATCACTTAGAATGCATTCTGCTGGTGGAATGCATCTATTAGTTTGTTTAAAGCATGGCCATGCTCAAGGAACAGGAAACCTTTTGACCTCGCTATTTGATGATTCGGATGGACCAAATTTGGGGTATAGTTTCAAGCAACAGAATTGCGATAAGTGCGCTGACTGCCGACCTAGGTCAGAAGATTGGTCTTGGAATTTAAAGTGGTATGAAGCCGCTATTGAAGAAAATAGTGAATTTTTAAATAAATATAAATTCTAACCCGCTGTAAATGCACATATCAATTTGCTGTACGCGGAAAAATTGCTCGCTACGCTTCCAATTTTCCGGTGAGCAAGGCGTTAAACGTCCGCTCCTTGTCTTAAGATGCCTCTGACGCTGATAGGCGGCTCCGTACGTGAAGCTGCCCCTCAAGGTCATCAAAGACTAAAGTCAGCTGTTAGCACAAGGAGCCAAAAGCCTCAGTCGCTCTGTGTTAACACCATTAGACGATGCATCGATTTGACAGTTTGGGATGAAGAGCTTTGACAACCAGATTAGTTAGTATTAGTTTCCGGTTGAGTAACTACCGCTATCGGTTTTTTGTTTCTTGTTATTAGAATCTGATTCAATTTCTTAGACTCAAATTTGCAAAGTACACTCCTTAGATTTCGTTTGAATAGTGAAATCGGGTATGTAGCGTCAAACTCATTGCTATCTTTATTCATTGTGACCGATATTCCCCTTTTATGTAAATGCTTCTACTTAGAAACCCAAGCAAGT
>TARA_R110002051_G_scaffold104963_1_pt1 | contig 63177 bp, 66 predicted proteins | sample TARA_R110002051 | Tara Oceans TARA_R110002051 (sample SAMEA4397023) | marine metagenome | biome: Polar Biome; feature: [MES] marine water layer (ENVO:01000295) within the mesopelagic zone...; material: water (ENVO:00002006), including particulate matter (ENVO:01000060) such...
GGTTGGACGTGGGTGTTGTATTGCCCGAAGGCTCTGCGGCCCCGACGGCTTCGGGTTCGATTTTCCGCTTTGAATCGCGGGATGACAATGGCGGCGGATTGGTCACGAGTGTGACTTACAACAGCGTTGATGATGAGTTTACGGTTGATAATCTGGGTTTTGATGGCGCCAATGTTTACCAACGCGGCGTCGACGTTGATACGCTCGGTGTCAATCTAAGGCAGTATGCGGTTTACGATGCCGACGACGTCACGCCCGATAGTCTGGACGGCGATCCGATTGATCAAAATGGGCCTTATCGTGCAATTGTTGGCGTCAGTAAAAATGCTGTTGGTGGCGAGGCGCGCAGTTCTTTTGCCATCGTGCGCACCGGCGGGTACCGCGACTATGGGTTTGGCGGATTTATTTACGAGCGTAATGGTGCCGTGACCTTGCCGACAACTGGTCAGGCCCGTTTTGACGGCGAATATGCTGGTATACGTGTGTTTCAGGGACGCGGCGGCCTTGAGTTTACCACAGGCGATATAGCGATCGACATTGATTTTCGTGACTTCAACGCCAATGACGCGGTGAACGGGTTGGTCAGTAATCGACTTGTTTTTGCCTCGGATGGCACACAGATTTCAACGGGTGGACCTGATGAACTACTTGTGCCCAACATCCCATTTACGGTTGTCGAGGGTGTGCAAACCCTGACAGATAGTGGTGAAATCAGCGGATCGTTGAGCAATACGATTGTGAACGCTGAAGGTGTTACCGAAGATTATGAAACCGGCACCTACTACGGCATCATCGCGGGCGATATGACCTCTGCGGGTGACGGCGGCGAAGTGGTGGGTATTTTTGTCGTGACCTCCGACGACCCACGTTTCCCTTCTACTTCCGTACAAGAAACCGGCGGCTTTATTCTGTATCGGTAGACCTATGAGCGTTCGGCTTTCATGTTTGGTGGCGGTCTGTCTATCGCTGGCTTTTCCTGTGGCAGCACAAGACACGTCTGGCGACGCGATGACGCCGCGGCAGTTTTTTGACCTCGGCGTGACTATGCTACGCGAGGGCCAGCCGCAAGACGCGGCCAATGTCGCGGACGCCCTGTTGATGCGCGCGCCGAGTGATGCGTCTGCCCTGATTTTACGCGCAGAAGCCGCCATTGAGCTTGGCGATTTCACCAATGCGGTCACATTTGCGCGCACGGCTTACACTGTCGCAGCTCTAAAAAACCAAAAGTTCGCAGCCGCCCGTTTAGCGGCCCTTGCGCAGTCGCAGCTGCAAAACGATACACGTGCGCAAATTTGGCTGCGCCGCGCCCGCCAATATGCACCCGACGCACTGGCCGCACGCACCGTCGCTAAAGACTATCAATTTCTGCGTCGCCGCAATCCGTGGTCCACGCAATTGCGTTTTGGTATCACACCTTCAAGCAACATCAACAACGGGAGCGCAAACGCGACATCCCCCTTATTCAGCCCGTTTCTTGTATTCGGGTTGGACCGCAATGCCCGCAGCCTGTCCGGTTTCGCATTTTCGGGCGGCGTTCAAACCAGCTACCGGTTGCGCGAAACACAAACCGCCCTGACACGCGCGACATTCGAGATTGATGCGCAGACTTATGCCTTGTCAAATACATCGCGGTTTGAATTGCGCGACGAATATGACGCCTCGGTCGCACTGTGCCGCGCAATATCCGATGTGGCGCTGCAAGAGACCTGTTTGGCAGGGGTCACGCCCGTTTCTACCGGTTCCGATTTTTCAGATGCAACGCTGTCGTTTGGCATTAACCACAGGCAAATATTGACCGAGGGCGCGCAACCAACTGACTTTGACGTCAAATTTGGCAAGTCTTGGTACGGCAGTGCGGCATCAACATATTTCGTCGATGCCAGCATATCTCACGCTTGGCAAATCGACGATAAAAACCGAATTTCGGCAATGATACGGGGCCAGAGGCGCAGCTCTTACGCGGGCTCTCCCGATATCGACACGACCGAAATGAGCGCCCGTTGGAACCGCACTCGCACCAACAAGGATCGCTTTGAGCTGGGTATCAGTCTGCGCGAAAGCCGGTCTGATACGCCTGATGCGAACTACAGTTCCGTGATTTACAGCGCTGGCTATGATTTTTCCAAGCCGGTTTACGGGTTACGTTTTGGCATTGATGCAAATTTCGAGCAGCGTGATATCGATTTTTCACGCTTTGCAGGTGGCCCCCGCGAGGACCGCACGCTGGGATTGAATATGTCAGTTGCGTGGGACGGAGTTGAATTTTATGGCTTACGGCCTGTCCTGAACATCGATCTGCGCCGCAACGAAAGCACGCTGGACTTTTTTGACCGCGACTACCGCAGCGTCGGGTTAAATTTGAAGTCGTCCTTTTAAGCTTCCAAGCTCAACAGACCGTTGTCAGTAGCGGGACCTATGTTAAGTTTCTTTTAACCAAAGGAGACACAATGACACTGACTTATTTACACACGATGGTACGCGTCAAAGATCTGGACGCATCGATTGCGTTTTTTCAATTGCTTGGCTTGCAGGAAACCCGCCGTTCAGACAGCGAAGGTGGCCGGTTTACGCTTGTTTTTATGTCGCCGCCAGGGCAACCCGAATGTCCTGTCGAGCTGACGTATAACTGGGACGGCGACGCGGGTCTGCCGTCTGACAGCCGCCATTTTGGCCATTTGGCATATCGCACCAGTGATATTTACGGGTTGTGCCAAACGTTGATGGATAACGGCGTGACGATAAACCGCCCGCCCCGTGATGGTCATATGGCGTTCGTGCGCTCGCCTGATAATATCTCGATCGAGTTGCTGCAAGAGGGTCCCGATTTGCCCAAATCCGAGCCGTGGGCCAGTATGCAAAACACCGGCACGTGGTAGGAAACGGGCTCATTGCGGCGGCGGCGCTGGTGTTCATTGCAGCACCTGCCTCTGCTTGCCGCTTGGCCCTTGTGTTGGCGTTAGATGTTTCGTCATCGGTTGACGCCGCAGAGGACCGGTTGCAGCGTGCGGGGCTTGCCGCCGCTTTGATTGATCCCGATGTCGTGGCCGCGATTGTAGACGGTCCCGCCCCCGTGGCGCTGGCGGCCTTTGAGTGGTCGGGCCGTTTTGCCCAGTCCGAGGTGTTGGATTGGACGATGCTGAACGAGCCCGCAGATGTCTTTTCAGCCGCCGAAAAGATTGCGAATTCGACCAGATCGCGCAATGATTTACCGACCTCGATGGGGTCAGCGTTGGGCCACGCGGCGGTGGTTTTGACCCGCTCGCCTGCGTGTTTGTTCAAGACGATTGATCTGGCCGGAGACGGTGTGAACAACGAGGGCTTTGGTCCGGCGTTGGCCTATAGCGCGTTTCCGTTCGAGAATGTCACCGTCAACGGCCTTGTTGTGCTGCCGCCCGATCTGGCAGAAGCGGCTGAATTATTGACATATTACCGTCGTGTCGTAATGCGTGGCCCTGCCGCATTTGTTGAAGTGGCACAGGGGTTTGAGGATTATACAAGCGCGATGCGTCGCAAGTTATTGCGCGAGTTGACAAGTCAGATGATGGGGGCCGCGACAGCACTTCCCGCACCTGCTGGATGAGGTGGCTAGCTTGCCTTTTTTGCCTGTGGGCGGGGGCTGCGCAAGCGGCTTGTGGGCAGGCTTTGGCGCTTGGGCTGGACGTATCTGGGTCGGTTGATCCGGCCGAGTATCAATTGCAGCGTAATGGTTTGGCAACCGCATTGACGTCGCGCGCTGTGGCGCAGGTGTTGTTGGCAAGCGGATCTGCGCCCACTGACATTGCTGTTTTTGAATGGAGCGGCCCTGCCCATCAAGTGTTGGTTCAGCCTTGGGTGACGATTAGTGATGAGGCCAAGTTGATGGCGGTGGCAGAAAATTTACGCAGGCGCCCGAGGATCGCGGGCGATGTGACCACGGCGATCGGGTCAGCTATGTTATTTGGGGTGGCGTTATTGGATCAAAGGTCGGATTGCTGGCGCCGCACCTTGGATATTTCGGGTGATGGGCCCGCAAATACAGGGCCACGCCCACAGGATTTACCCCCCGCCGATATCCCGCAGGATGTGGTGATCAATGGACTGGTGATCGGCAACAACAATATGTCGGGACGCCGCGCACGCGCCGCTGACATCAAGGCGCTGTCATCGTATTACAGCGCTTATGTTATCCGCGGCACGGATGCCTTTGTCGAGACCGCCTTGGGGTTCGAGGATTACGCAGACGCGATGGAGCGCAAGCTGTTGCGCGAGTTGCAGTCGCTGGCGCTTAGCGCGGCGCCGCACAGCCTGCCGATCACAGGCGTCTTGCAATAAATTAGCGCGCCGTGGCAGCGGCCCGATTGGGACAAGCCCGATCAGTAGACATAGCGGATCTGTTCGGTCCAATACCGTTCCACACGCCGCAGCGAGCTGGTGATATCCTCAATTCCTTGGTGATCAAGCACACCGCGAGACATCAGCCCTGCGGCATGGGTCGCAAAAAGAGTGCCGACAATTTTACGCACTTCGCGGCCTTTTTCCGTCAGGCTGACCCGCACGGATCGCCGGTCAATCTCGGATCTGTTGTGGTGCATAAAGCCGGTATCCACCAGTTTTTTGAGGTTATAGCTGACGTTGGATCCTTGATAGTAGCCACGCGATTTCAATTCGCCTGCGGTCACTTCGTTATCACCCACGTTGAAAAGCAGCAGCGCTTGCACCGCGTTGATTTCCAACATGCCAACCCGTTCAAATTCGTCTTTGATCACGTCCAGCAAAAGCCGGTGCAATCGTTCTACCAGTGTCAACGAATCAAGATAGCTGTTCATGAATGCAGCGGCGCGAGCGGTATCTACACCGCCTTCGACTGGGTTTACGTCCGAATGAATACTCATGTTTTGGTCTCCGACAATTTCTGCTCGGACTAAGATTTGAACCAAAAAAACGAAAATTCAGTTAAGCTGTTACTGCAAATTTTAATTAGGCCGCACCACGCCGTTGGCCCCTGCCGCAATTTGCGACACAAGTGCCAGATACTGCGCGGGCGTCGGGAATTGCCCCGACACCCACCCATAGATGTCGTGGTCGTTCTCTTCGAGCAGCGCATCGTAATGCGCAAGCCCTGCCACATCCATGCTGTCCAGCGCGCCTGATGCAAAGTCGGACAGGATCAGGTCCATCTCTTTGATCCCGCGCCGCATCGATCGCATCTGCAACCGTTTGATCGTCACGTCGCGCGTTTCGGTCATGGCGTGTCTTTCAGGATTTGGCGCAACCGCTTTTCAAGTTGTCCGAGTTTCAACGCCGCACTTGCCATTTCGGTTCGCAGGCGGCGCATATCGGTCAGGATTGAATTGGCGTCTGCCGCAATCGGCGCCTCGCCGTCGGGTCCGTCCGGTCCCGTGCCCACGCCCGTCAGCAACCAGCGCAATGATACCCCCAACAGCCCCGACAGCATCTGCAACCGGTTTGCCCGTGGTTCACGCAGGTCGTTTTCCCAAGCATCAAGTGTGCTTTGTTTCACCCCGATTTGGCCGGCCAATTCTTTTTGTGACAGCCCTGCCGCGTCGCGCGCGCCTGCCAGCCGGTCGCCAAAGGTTGCCGCGTCTTCGCTAAACCAGCCGTTTTCGTCTGATTGGGTCATGATTTTAAGTCCTTATGCTTGCCACGAACGGCTTGTCACCCCTATGACATAGCTATCACTGTTTTGCCACTGGATGGACCCTATGACCTTTTTATCTGCGACACTCGACCGCGTGAAACCGTCGCCCACGATTGCCGTGACCACCAAAGCCCAAGAGTTGAAGGCCGCGGGTCGTGACGTGATCGGTCTGGGCGCGGGTGAGCCCGATTTTGACACGCCGCAGAACATTAAAGATGCCGCTGTCGCCGCGATTGCGCAGGGCAAGACGAAATATACCGCCGTCGACGGTATTCCCGAGTTGAAGCAAGCAATTTGCGCCAAGTTCAAGCGCGATAACGGGTTGGACTATGCCCCAAATCAGGTGACTGTTGGCACAGGGGGCAAGCAAGTGTTGTACAACGCCTTTGTCGCCACACTGAACGCAGGTGACGAGGTGATTATCCCTGCCCCTTATTGGGTGTCGTATCCTGATATGGTCCTGCTGGGCGGTGGCACCCCGGTCACAATAGAGGCCCAGTTGGACGCGAATTTCAAGATTACCGCCGCCCAACTGGAGGCTGCGATTACGCCGAAGACCAAGTGGTTTTTGTTTAACTCGCCGTCGAACCCGACGGGTGCTGGCTATTCTTGGGATGAATTGCGCGCGCTGACCGATGTGTTGCTGCGCCATCCTCATGTTTGGGTGATGACCGACGATATGTATGAGCATCTGGCCTATGACGATTTTGAGTTCTGCACACCGGCCCAAGTTGAACCCGAACTTTATGACCGCACCTTGACGGTGAATGGTGTGTCCAAGGCCTATGCCATGACAGGCTGGCGCATCGGGTATGCTGCGGGCCCGAAAATCTTGATTGATGCAATGCGCAAGGTGCAATCCCAATCCACGTCGAACCCCTGTTCGGTATCCCAATGGGCCGCCGTCGAGGCGTTGAACGGCACGCAGGATTTTCTTGCGCCGAACAATGTGTTGTTTGAAGGCCGTCGCGATTTGGTGGTCGGTCTGCTGAACCAAGCCGAGGGGATCGTTTGTCCCAAGCCAGAGGGCGCGTTTTACGTCTATCCGTCGATTGCAGGCTGTATTGGCAAGACAAGCGCAGGCGGCGTTGTGATCGACACAGACGAGACATTTGCGACGGCCTTACTGGAAGAGACTGGCGTGGCGGTGGTGTTTGGTGCGGCCTTTGGGCTTTCGCCGAACTTCCGCGTCAGCTACGCTACGTCAAACGCGGCGCTGCAAGAGGCCTGCGACCGGATTATCGCGTTTTGCGCGGGTTTGAAGTAGAGATTTATGGGTGCTGAACTACCAGATTATTACTTTCGCATTCGCGAGAACGGCGCGGCGGTGTTTCGTGTCGATACCGAGAACCGTCAGCGCCGCATCGAGATGGATCAGATTGCCCTTGTGAACGTCAACAAGGGCGAGGTGAAGCCGCACGGTGACACCGCGTTGACCGAGGCTGATATTGCCGCCATTCAGGAATGGCTGGACCACCGCCTACAACTGCTGGCCCAGCGTGACATTGATGATATTCACCGCGCGGTTGATTACATGAACCTGACCACGCAGTGGGTGCAATCCAAGGCCAATGAGGCCCAGTTGGAAGATGTGACCGATGCGTTGTTATTGGCGATGCACGACCTGCGCACGGTTTTGGTGCGCAAAAAGGCCGAACGGTTGATCAAGTCGCGCGAGCAGGAGCAATCCAGTTAGGTAAGCGTTATTGACCTAACATGTTTTTCCCGTCTAGATTGCCTGACCAGCGGAAGGAATCGCAGATGGATTGGACCACGATTTTCGCCGACCGTATGGGCCGCATGAAGGCCTCTGAAATTCGCGAATTGCTTAAACTATTGGATCAGCCCGATATCATTTCGTTTGCAGGTGGCATTCCCGACCCTGCGCTGTTTCCCGCGGCCGCCTTTCAAGATGCATTTGCCGATGCGCTGTCACCGGGCAAGCGCGAACAGGCGCTGCAATATTCGGTCTCTGAAGGCTATGCGCCGTTGCGGGTCTGGATTACAGGGCAGATGAAAAAAATCGGCGTCCCGTGCGATACTGGCAATATTCTGATCACATCGGGATCACAGCAAGCACTTGATTATATTGGTAAGTTATTACTATCAAAAGATGACACCGCGCTTGTTGGCTGGCCTACGTATCTGGGCGCATTGGGCGCGTTCAACGCCTATGAGCCACAGTATGACAGGCTGGTACCGCACGGCAATCGCGCGCCGGCCGATTACATGGCGCAGGCCGCGGCCAAGGGGGGGCGCGTCAAATTTGCCTATGCCTCGGTTGATTTTGCGAACCCGACAGGCGAGACGCTCGACCTTGCGGCGCGACAAAATATTCTGGCGATGGCCGACGAGATGGACTGCGCCGTGATCGAGGATGCCGCCTATCAGTCACTGCGCTTTGATGGTGAAGCGATCCCGCCAATGCTGGCGCTGGAAATTGCGCGCAAAGGCAGCATCGAGGACTGCCGCACGATCTATTGCGGTAGTTTTTCCAAGACCCTGTCGCCGGGTCTGCGAGTCGGTTGGATCTGCGCCTCGCGCGAGGTGATCGGGCGATTGGTTTTGATGAAACAAGCCGCCGATTTGCATTCATCCACCATCAACCAAATGGCCATTTCCCATGTTGCGCATGCAATGTTTGACACCCATGTGGGCAAGGTGCGCGCGGTGTACCGCAGCCGCCGTGACGCGATGTTAACCGCGCTTGAGGCCCATATGCCCAAAGGGGTGCACTGGACCAAACCTGAAGGTGGCATGTTCATCTGGGTCACCCTGCCCGCGCATATGAACGGGGCCGATCTGCTGGCGCGAAGTCTGGCATCCCAGCGCGTGGCCTTTGTGCCCGGCGCTGCGTTTTATGCCGATGGGTCGGGGACAAACACGCTGCGCCTTAGCTTTAGCCGCGTTGACGCAGCGACCATTGCGGATGGTATCAAGCGGTTGGCCGCACTGATTGCGGCTGTCTGATTTTCACCGAGCGCGCCCAAAAACGCCACATCATCAAAATCGCCGCAATCGTCAGCCCAACCACCAGCCCCAGCCATAGCCCGGGCGCGCCCAAGCCAAGAGTAAAAGCCAAAAAGTAACTGGCCGGCAGCCCGATCACCCAGTAGCTGATTGTCGCCATGATCATTGGCACGGCAGTATCTTGCACCCCGCGCAGCAGGCCCAGCGCCAAGACTTGCAACGCATCGACCACTTGGAACAAGGCCGCCATCGCCAACAATGACACTCCAATTTGCAGCAGCACGTCGCGGGTAGGCTCGGCGGGGTCAATGAACAGGTTGATCAGCACCTCGGGGGCCAACAAGAACAGCGCCACGGTAAAGAATGCAAAAGCCGCCGAAAGACCGATTGCCACTTTGGCGCCGCGTCGCAGGTTTTCCTCGTCACGCCGCCCCAAAGACCGCCCCGCGCGCACGGTCGCCGCTTGGCTAAAGCCGATGTGCACCATGAACGTCAGGCTGGCCAGTTGGATGGCGATGCCGTGGGCTGCCAGTTCAATCGCACCAATCCAGCCCATCATAATCGCGCTGGCCGCGAACAAACCGCCCTCGGCCAAGGACGTCAGACCAATCGGATAGCCCAGCATAAAAACCCGTTTGAAGATTTCCCAATCACTACGCCAGACGTTTTTAAGCAGCTCGTATTGCGGCAGTTTATACAGCCCGTATCCGATCAGGATGATCACATTGCCCAAAGTCACCAGCAATGAGGCAACCGCGGCCCCCCGAATACCCATCTCTGGCGCACCCCAGTTCCCAAAGATCAGCGCATAGTTGACCACAACATTCATCAGCGCGGTGCCGATGGTCGCCCAAAGGATCACAACCGTATGTTCAAGTGCTGCAAGGTAGGATTTCAGCGTCATCACCAAAAGCGCGGGCACCATCTGCCATGCCACGATTTGCAGGTAGTCTTGTGCAAGGCTGGCGATTGCGGGTTCTTGTCCCATCGCGATCAAAATCGGTTCGGCCCATAAAAACGGCAAGGTGAACACAAACCCGTAAATCACCGACAGCCAGATCCCCATGCGGGTCACACGGCGCACTTGGGTCTCGTCGCCCGCCTCGGCCGCCGCAGCCACCAGTGGCGTGACCGCAAAGGCAAAGCCTGATCCAACGATGAAAACCACGAAAAACAGCGTTGTGGCGATTGTCGCGGCCGCCAATGCCGCCACATCATACCAGCCCAGCATGATCGTATCGGTCATCTGGATCGCGAATTGTGCCATATTTGATGCGATCAGCGGCAAGCCCAGTTTTAGAATTGCGCGGCGGTGGTCAGTATATGATTGTGCTATGTGGGTCATCAAACAGCCTTAGGCCCGATCATGCGCCCCGTCCAGTCAGGAGATGCCTCTCGTGTCAAACAGCTTTATTTCGACCGTGCAAAAATTTTATACTGCCCTGTCCGACAACAATAATCGCGACTGGTGGCAAGACAATCGCGGCACCTATGACAGTGATATCAAGCCTATGGCATTAGCGTTGCTGGACGATATTGCACCGCCGCTTGCGACGATCGCTGATGCCCCTTTGACCCCCAAACTGTTTCGCCCGCACCGCGATGTACGGTTTTCCAAGGACAAGACGCCCTACAAGACCCATCTGCATATGATGTGGACGCTTGATGTGCCCGCCCGTCAGGCGCCTGTGTTTTTCTTTGGCATCGGGGTCGATTATGTCAGCGCAGGGACCGGTATCATGGGGTTTGATAAACCCGTGCTGGAGGATTGGCGCAAGTTCGTCGACCTCGACACCAAGCGTGTCATGCAGATTGTCGGTGATGTGCAATCCAAAGGGTTTGCCTTGCGCGATCCGGCGTTAAAACGCGTGCCAAGCGCCTATCGTGCCGATCATCCCGCAGCGCAGCTTTTGCGCATGAAAGGCTGCGTGGCGTCCAAAGACGTAGGCAAGCCCGCCGACATTTCTCGCGCCTTGCTGGACGCGTTTGCGGACCTCGCGCCGCTGACGGCTCTGTTGTTACAGATCGCAGAAGCCTAAGGGAGGGTTTAACCTGTCTTAGGGTCCGACACATTCCGCCAGCTGTGTTTGGGCGCAAAGCCAAGCATCGCTTTGGCCTTTTTATTGCTGTAGAATGTCTCGTGCTCGCCCATCGGGTGCTTTTGCGGCACACCTTGGTAGAATTGCGCCATGACTTGATCGCTTGTCAGCGCGACCGACATATCGTCGTTTGCGACGTTAAACACCTGATAGCCAAGCCCGTCTGTTTTCAGGCAGCAGTCAACCATATGCCCCAGATCGCGTGCGTCGATATAGGCAAAAATATTGCGTCGCCGCAGCGCGGGGTCGGACATGAATGCGGGGAAGTTTTCAACGTATTCATGCGGCTCGATCACGTTGTTGATCCGCAGCGCATAGATGTCCGCCCCCGTGCGCGCCTGAAAACTGCGCGCCGTGGCCTCGTTGCAGACCTTGGACATCGCGTAGCTGTCGTGCGGCACTGTGGGGTGGTCTTCGTCAACCGGCACATAGTCGGGCTTGATCTCTCCATCGGCAAAACAGACTGCATATGTGGTCTCGGAGCTGGCGATAATAATCTTGGGGATGCCCAGCTTGGTGGCCGCCTCGATCACGTTATAGGTGGTCTGGGTATTGGCCGCAAAACACGCCCCGTCGGTGCCGATCATCACACGCGGCACGGCGGCAAAATGCACCACCGCATCATAGCGCGGCACACCGGTGCCTGCGTCCAGTTCCGCAAAGTCCACAAATTGCGACATCGCCCCGATAACCTGACCAAAATCCGCAAGATCTACCTGTAATTCATGGGTGCCATCCCCAGAAATATTCTGATCGGCGTTGATCACGTGGTGACCTTGCGCCCGCAAATAGGACACGGCATGTCTGCCCGCCTTGCCGCTACCGCCTGTGAAAAATACCCGCATTTTTGCCCCTGCATGAGTGTCTTCGGTAATGTTAGCGCCAAGCCTGCAAAGATGGTAGGCTTGGCGTAGATCACAACGATCAATAAGGGGACTACAAATGGGTGAATTGACAAGTGGCGTGAATTTTCTGGCGGTGATTGTCGGGGCCGTTTTGGCCTTTGTCGCGGGCTGGGCATGGTATTCGCCCAAGTTTTTTGGCGAGAAGTGGGCCGAAGAGTCAGGCGTCAAGATGGATGCTGCTAGCAAAATGCCAGTGGCCGCGATGGCAGCACAAGGCATTGGCCTGTTGTTGATGAGCTGGTTTGTTGGCGTCACGGCAGCAAGCAGCATGCTCGCGACCGTAATATTGGCGACTGTGGCGTTTGCGGTTTTGGCATATTCAGGCAACACGTTCTCGGGCAAGACCGCCTATGCACGCAATGTTGATGCCGGATATTGGATAGTGGCCTTGGTCATCATGATTATCATGCAGGGGCTGCTTTAAATCATCCTCGCAAAGGGGCGAGGTGCCGCTTGCCCCTTTCACCTGACGCCCTGCCCTGCCATACTGTGCCAAACGTCAAAAAGATGAGCAGCACATATGGCAAACGACCTTTTGTCCACCGCCAGCGCAGATGACTACAACGCCTCGTCCATCGAGGTTTTGGAGGATATGGAGCACGTCCGCCTGCGCCCCGGTATGTATATCGGCGGCAAGGACGAGCGCGCGCTGCACCATATGGTGGCCGAGATTATCGATAACTCGATGGATGAAGCGGTCGCGGGGCACGCCACGTGGATCGAGGTCGAGTTGCACGCCAATGGCCATTGCACGGTGCGCGACAACGGGCGCGGCATCCCTACCGATCCACACCCCAAGCAGCCTGACAAATCGGCGCTTGAAATCATCTTTTGCACGCTGAATGCAGGCGGCAAGTTCTCTGGTGACAGTTACCAGACCTCGGGCGGTTTACATGGTGTCGGGAGTTCCGTGGTCAATGCGCTGTCGGACCATTTGCGGGTCGAAGTGGCGCGCAACAAAGAGCTGTTCATGATGGAATTTTCCAAAGGTGTGCCACAGGCGCCTTTGGCCAAGATCGGCGCGGCCCCCAACCGGCGCGGCACCGCCGTGACATTCCACCCCGATCCGGAAATTTTTGGTAAACTGACGCTGAAACCTGCCACCCTATTCAAAATGGCACGGTCCAAAGCTTATTTGTTTTCGGGCGTGGAAATCCGCTGGAAAACCGAGATCAACGACGAGACCACGCCGCTGTCGGCAACCTTCAAATTTCCTGGCGGTCTGGCGGATTATCTGAACATCACGTTGGGTGGTGCGACGGTTTATTCCGAGGCGCCATTTGCCGGCACCGTGTCGTTTGTCGATAAATTCCAAGTGCCCGGCAAGGTCGAGTGGGCGATCAACTGGACCCCTGCGCGCGACGGATTTATCCAGTCCTATTGCAACACCGTGCCCACGCCCGAGGGCGGCACCCATGAGGCGGGGTTCTGGTCGGCGATCCTCAAGGGGATCAAGGCCTACGGCGAGCGCGTTTCAAACAAGAAAGCATCCCAGATCACGCGGGAAGATTTGACAACGGGCGGCTGCGCGCTGGTGTCTTGTTTTATCCGCGAACCAGAATTTGTGGGCCAGACCAAGGACCGATTGGCCACAACGGATGCCCAGCGCATGGTGGACCTCGCGGTGCGCGATCACTTTGACAACTGGCTGGCCGCCGATACCAAAGCGGCGGGTGCGATCCTAGATTTTCTGGTGCTGCGGGTCGAGGAACGCCTGCGCCGCAAGATGGAAAAGGAAACCGCGCGCAAGACCGCCACGAAAAAGCTGCGCTTGCCCGGAAAACTGACCGATTGCTCCTCCAAAGATCGCGCAGGGACTGAGCTGTTTATCGTGGAGGGCGACAGTGCGGGCGGATCGGGCAAAGGCGCGCGTAACCGTGTGAACCAAGCGCTGTTGCCACTGAAAGGCAAGATTTTGAACGTGCTGGGCGCGGCGTCTGGCAAGATCAACACCAACGCCGAAATCAACGATCTGTGCGAGGCTTTGGGCGTCGGCATGGGCACCAAATTCAACGTCGACGACCTGCGGTATGACAAGATCATTATCATGACCGACGCGGATGTGGACGGGGCGCATATCGCAGCGCTTTTGATGACGTTCTTTTTCACCCAGATGCGGCCCTTGATCGACAAAGGACATCTTTATCTGGCCTGTCCGCCACTTTACCGTCTGACCCAAGGCCCGCACCGCCTGTATGTGACCGATGATGCGGCGAAAGATGCAGCAATGGCCAAGGGTCTGGGCGGCAAAGGTAAAATCGACGTGCAGCGGTTCAAGGGCTTGGGCGAGATGGACGCAAAAGACCTCAAAGAAACCACCATGGATCCTACAACACGCAAACTAATCCGCGTCACGATCATCGACGACGAACCCGGCGATACCGCGGATTTGGTCGAGCGTTTGATGGGGAAAAAGCCGGAATTGCGCTATCAGTATATTCAAGAGAACGCGCAGTTTGTTGAGGAGTTGGATGTTTAATTCGTCTAAGCATTTGTAATTTTTGGCTAAATAGGACAAACAATTTCGCGGAATATAGGTGCGAAACTCCAGTGCATTGCGAGCTAACATTTAAAGCCGATAGCCTCACGATAGTTCAAACTTTCAAGAGGAAAAAATAAATGAACAATACTCAGGAACGTATTTCACTCGCACGATGTGATTTGTGCAAATCAGGTGAGAGCGACTTCGTAACTATCGAATTCTTTGAATCCTTGCGCCTATTTTGCTGTATTATTTGCTCAGATAGTAGCTGTGGCCCGTCAATTCCAAATAATTACGAAAGAACGTTCGAACTAAATTGCATTATTTACGGACGAAAACCTCCATTGATCAACGCTCATGGGCTTTATGCATTGCCGAGCCCCACGCGTTTGAGTGAAGATGGAGTTGATCGTCGTTTTGTCGAGCGCAAACGCCTACAATAGTTATAAGCACTCCCATGGCCAGGAGCGGGGCTATCTAATCACCAACTTCCCTCACTCTTGCACCCCCTCCAAATACTCAGCCAACGCCAGCAGAACCGCAGGCACGGGTGTACCTAATCCGTCTTTCTCCACGATCACCGTGTCGCCCATGTCGCCTGCGCCGAACTCTGGCATCGCACCCGAGAAGTGCGGCGCGCGGGTCAAGCCGTCGATGGTGCTCATCACATAATCGCGGGGAAACACTCCGCCGTTGCGGGCCGAAAGCGTGGTCAGGTCGGGCGGCATTTTGAACAACACATCGGCCATCTCGCCTGTGCCTTTGGCATCAAACCCGTGGCACGACGCGCAACTGCTTAAAAACGCTTGTTTGCCACTGGGCGGCTCTGGGGTTTGGATACACGCAGAGAGCGCAAACAGGCCAAGGGCGCTAAGTTTCATCATGGGGGTATCCTCCGTTATGGTTTTCACAACCCTAACAGATGCATGAAATTGCGCCATGACGTAGATCAATCAGTTCAGCGTCAGCCCGCCAATCGCCGCTTGGATCACGCTATTGGTATCATCGCTATCACCCGACACGGCCAAGCCGATGAGCGCGCCCTTTTGCCCGCCAAACGCACGGGCATAGTCGGCCATCAAATTCACCTGCTCGGAGGCGCGCCCTGTGCCTGCTTGGCGTAGCGGAATGGTGACGCCCGTGCCCGATTTGCCGTAGGGCGACGCGATCACGGCACCAAGCGCGTTATTGCCGCCCCATGCATATTGAATGACCCGCACGTCATCGCGCCCCAAAAGGCTACGGATGCCAGCCCCTGCCAGCGAGGGTGCTACATCATCGGGCACAAACAGGAAATACAGGCTGATATTACGGTCATCGCCGCCTTTCAGCGACAGGTCCGTGGCAGGCACGGATTGCGACACGCTCCAGTCCCATGCTGCACCCTCTGATCCCCAATCGTCTTTGGCAACACGGGCCCATGCGATACTGACCGAGCCGTCAGACACCATCGAAAGCGTGCTGCCAAAAGTATAATCGTTGGAGGAAAACAGCGACAATCGCTGTTCGCGCCAACCAGAGGCGAAATTCACAGGCCCTGCAGTTGCGCTGGCGGCGGCAAAAATAACGGCGGCGGTAAATAACAGGCGCATCATGACAATATCCTTTTGAACAGTATTCATAGCTAACTAGCCGATCCGCGCCGCAGCTGCGCGCAAACTTGTGCAAAATCACGCGATTGTCAGGGCACAATGATCGTTACTTGCAGATTTTCACCAATGGATCGAGCGCCTTATATTCGCGCGCAGAAATCCAATGCATCTGATCTTGCGGAATGAATTGCCATTCAGCGAGGTAATTGGCCTTCACCGCACCACGCAAGTATTTTGCCATTTGCTGATTACCTATCGGTCCAACATTCACATTCGCCCCATGAAACCCGATACGCGAAGACGGCCCGAGACAAGCGTTCGGCAGCGTTGTGAAAATTACACAAGACGACGCGCAATACTCGCGGATCCGCACTTGCCCGCCCCACGCCAATAGACGGGCGCGGTCAGCCTCCGCGCTAATGATCTGGCCACCGCCATCGCGCCTGATATCATAAGGCTCTGTTGTGGGGGCGGGCCTACGGTCGGTGCAGGCGGTCGTCAGAAACAGCGCCAAAATGGTGCAAAGCATTCGGTTCACCCCGATCCCGTTAGGCCGCAGCCAATGTTTCAACCAAAGCCCAAAGCGCATCGGGCACGTCCACGACATCGCGCACCTTCCGGTCGGCGCCGGGAATGCGCGCCCCGTCTTGGGCCGCAACCGCCTGTGCCACCCGCGCAAATCGCGCGGAAAAATCGTCGCCGTATGTTGTGGGATCCATCAAGATATAGAATTGTCCCAATCCATGCGGCGCGCCATCCGGCAGCTTGAGCCCTTTCACGTCCAGCGAGTTCACCGATCCCGTCATGCCAGCGGCGAGCAGTTCGACCATCAGCCCAAAGCCCCAGCCCTTGTAGCCACCCGCAGAGACCAGCGCGCCCTTGAGTGCGGCGTCAGCATCGGTGGTGGGCTGCCCGTCTGCATCCACGGCCCAGCCAAGCGGGATCGTTTGCCCTGCCGCCTTTGCCATGGTGATCTTGCCCAAGGCCACTGCCGAGGTGGAGAAATCGAAATGCATTCGTGGCGCGCCTTTCCCGGGCACGGTCATGGCAATCGGGTTGGTGCCAATCACCGCTGTGTTGCCGCCCGGCGGTGCCACCACGGGAGAGGCGTTTGTCATGCCGATCGCGATCAGGCCTTGGGCTGCAATCTGCTCAGTAAAAAACCCAAGCGAAGTACAGGTATGTGCGTTTGCAATGGCGAGCGTCGCCACGCCGTTGTCACGCGCGGCGGCAATCGCGTCTGGCAGGCCTGCCGCAAATGCAGGCTGTGCAAACCCGAAACAAGCGTCGGATTTCACGGCACCCAAACGCGGTTTTGTCACAACCGGTTGCACCGTGCCCGACACCCGACCAGATGCGAGCTGCGTGCAGTAACTTTCCAGATAATACAGCCCGCAAATCACATTACCCAAGGCCTCGGCGCGGGCCACGGCGGCCGCGACATGACCTGCTTGTGCGGCGGCGGCCCCATGGGCGATCAGCGCGGACTTGCTTTTATTTTCAATGTCTTGCACGGCGATCTTCATAGTGTTTCCAACTTTCCTGCCGTAAGCCGCACCATGCGGTCCATACGGGCGGCAAGTGCAAGGTTATGGGTCGCAATCACTGCCGCCAATCCGGTGTCACGCACCAATTCCATCAGCGCGCCAAACACGCGGTCCGAGGTATCAGGGTCAAGGTTTCCTGTGGGTTCGTCGGCCAGCAATAACATCGGTTCATTGGCCAATGCACGGCAAAAGGCCACGCGCTGCTGTTCACCACCCGACAGGGCAGCAGGGCGGTGATCGGCGCGGTTCGCAATGCCGACACGGGCCAGTAAATCCAACGCACGCGCGGTGGCCTCGGCCGGTGATTTGCCGTTGGCCAACTGCGGCAGCACAATATTTTCGACCGCGGTAAATTCTGGCAGCAAATGGTGGAACTGGTAAATAAACCCGACCTCGTCGCGGCGCACTGCGGTGCGTTTGCGGTCCCCGAGGTTGGTCATATCGCGCCCGCCAATCGCCACCGTGCCCGCGTCAGGCGTATCCAGCAAGCCCGCGATATGTAGAAGGGTTGATTTACCCGCGCCCGAAGGTGCCACAAGGGCCACGACTTCGCCCTTTTTCACTTTCAGGTCAACGCCTTGCAACACGGTCACCGCGTTTGGCTTGCCGATATTATAGGCCTTGGTAATACCCGCGACGTCCAATGTCAGATTATTCATAGCGTAGCGCCTCTACAGGGTTCATGCGAGCCGCGCGGCGCGCTGGAAAGATCGTCACAATCCATGACAAACCGAGTGAGAGTGCGACCGAGGACAGCACATCTTTGAGGCGTAACTGGGCCGGCAATTCGTAGATACCCCGAATTGAGGGGTCCCAGACACCGCCGCCTGCCACGTAGTTCACAAAGCTGAAAATCGGGTCGATATAGATCGCGAAGAGACTGCCCAAAACGACACCCAAGATCGTGCCGAGGGTACCTATCCCTGCTCCGCAAAGAAAGAAAATCCGCAAAATAGACCCTTCGGTCAAGCCCATGGTGCGCAAAATGCCGATGTCACGTCCCTTGTTTTTGACAAGCATAATCAGCCCTGAAATAATGTTCATAGACGCGATCAGAACAAGGATCGACAGGATGATGAACATGACATTGTCCTCGATCGTCAGCGCGCGCAGGAACGAACCGGCACTGTCGCGCCATGTCCAAACAAACGTGCCTTCGCCGCTTGCTGCCAGCAGATCGGGAATAATACTGTCCACGTCGTCCGGCACATCCAACATCACTTCAATTTCGTCAGCCAACCCATCACGATTAAAGAAGCTTTGCGCCTCGTCCAACGGCATATAAACGCGGGTTCGGTCAATGTCGTAGCGGCCCGCAGTAAAGATATAGACGACTTCATAGGCGTTGGTGCGCGGGCTGGTACCCATCGCCGTGCGCACGCCGTTTGGGCTGATCACTTTGACCATATCGCCAACATTCACGCCCAATTCGCGCGCCACACCTGACCCGATGGCGATGCCGTCCAGAAAGCGGTCCATGCTGCCCTGCGCCTCTATCGGGTTTGCGATACGCGGGATCGTGCGCAGGTTTTCGAGGCTGATCCCGTAGACTTCGATACCTGCGTTGCGGTTTTGGTTGTTGGCCATAACTTGACCGCGCACCAAAGGCGCCGCACGGGTTACACCGTCGACCGCTAGAATTGAGGCCGCAAGCGCGTCATATCCTGAAATTGTGCGCACGCTTTGGGTCGTGCCCGCGATCGGGGTCTGTTTATAGATCGTCACATGGGCGTTGGACCCAAGGATCGTGTCAACAAATTCGGCCCGAAACCCCGAGCGGACGGCCAGCACGGCGATCAATGCAAAGACCGCCAGCGTGACCCCCACTAGCGATATCCACGTCATGACACTGACGCCGCCCTCGGCCCGTTTGGCGCGAATATATCGCCAGGCGATCATCCACTCGAATTTTGCGAAAGGCGCGGTACTGGCCATGTGAAGTCCTATTCTGTTGCCCACTCATTGGGGCGCATGTTGAAAATGGTCAAGCGGGCAAAGCAGCCATCGGCGCGGACGCGCCCGCTATCTGCGCCGGAATGGCCATGCCAGTAGCAAAAAGAGCAAGGTAAAGATGCCCCAGCCGCCGATAAAGCCAACCCCTGTCGCCACGACGCCAGGTGCGGAAAGTGGCACTGCGGGGCGAAAGCTGGACCAGGTTTTCGACAGGGTTTCGCTGTCCATCAGGCGCTGCGGCATCAGTAGGCGATCCATCGCCGAGGCCGCGCGCAACTGGGTCAAATTATCAGTCAAGGCCGCGTGCCGTGTAAATGTGCGGCGCATATCTGCCTGTCGGTCGTCCAGAAACTGTGTGCCTGTCATCTGCTCGAAGGCCTGAGTGCGCGTCAAACCCGAGCGCAGCGCGGAGGCCTCGAAATCGGCGACGACTTCGGACAGGGCATCAACCTGCCCGGCAAGCCGCTGGGTATATTGTTGCGAAAACTCGGGGTATTGCGACAACCCTGCGGCGCCGGCAAGCCCGCCAATGATACTTAGAACACGGAACATTTTGCACGGTCCACTTGTTATTGACTGCTACGCCAGTCCTATCGCACCAGGCCCGATTGCGAAACGTCAAATTTTATGGTGTAAAATATATTTGACTCTGTGTATGTAATTTCTTACTCCATGTATGAAAATCATGACATCGATGCGAGGCGACCCAATGGAACACGAAGAACGAAACGCTTGGGCGGCGCTGATCGCCAGCGCCATGACGCTGATCTACTTTGGTGGGCGGATCGGGGCCGCCACGGCGGCGGGAACTTATGCCGGTGAAAATGGCCTGTCGCTTTGGGCGTGGGATGTGATTTGGACGATGCTTGCTGGCATCGTGATCATGATCGTGGCCTTGATCGCGTTCCAGATCCTTTATGCGATCATCACCCGCACTGCCAAACCCAGCTTTGTCACCGACGAGCGCGATGTGATGATCAGCAGGCGCGGTGTGCAGGTCACCCTTGTGGTTGCAAGCACCGCGTTTATTTTGGCGGTCATCATGCTCGCCCGTGGCTGGGGCGCGATTGGCGCGCTGAATATGATCCTGTTCGGCATGGCATTCGGGTCAATGGCCGCCGAAGTTTACCGCATCGCGGTGTATCGGTCAGGGCAGTAGCGCATGGCCAAAACGCCCGTTCAAAACACCATTCGCAAATGCAGGTTCGAGGCCGACGAGATGACACAGAAAGCGCTTGCCGAATTGGTCGGCGTCACCCGCCAGACGATCATTGCTATCGAAAACGCCAAGTATTCACCAACTTTAGAGCTCGCGTTCCAGATTGCAGCGGTGTTCGGCAAGGACCTAAGCGACGTCTTCACATATGCCCCCGCACGCCCGAAAGGATCGACGTCATGACCCGTTCTCGTCTACCATATACCGTGCCTGCCGCGCTATTTTTCCTAAGCTTGCTGACGGTTATTTTTGCGCTGGTGCAGGCCGTGCAAATTCCGCTCGGGGCGTTGCCCGCAGAGAATGCACGCATTGCCACGGCCCCTGTTTTCCATTTTGCGCATGTCATTGGTGGTGCGACCTTTGGGCTGATCGGCCCGATACAATTTGGCCGCGTTTTGGCGCGCAGGTTCGGCAGGCTGCACCGCATCATGGGCCGCGTTTTTGTGCTCGCGGGCGCGTTGTTGGCGTTAAGTTCGCTGGGCTTGCTGTGGCGGTTTCCTGACGGGGCCTCGCCACTGGTCAGCGGGGCACGACTGGTGTTCGGTCTTGCATTGGGGGGCGCGCTATTCATGGCGATGCGGGCCATTCGCAAGCGCGATATCACGCGCCATCGCGACTGGATGATCAGGGCTTATGCGGTGGGCGCCGGGGCCACGGCTGTGTCGATGGTGTTTATTCCGATCTTTGCGATCACCGGCGAGCCGCCGATGGGCATTGCCTCTGATGTGGCATTCATCGGTTCGTGGACCGCTTGCGTGGTTTTTGCCGAATGGCTGGTGCGCCGCCTGCGCCGTCAAGCACAGGCAGCGCGCGCTTAAAGAGCCGCGTAGATTGCCACAATTTTGGCAACCGCATCGGCGGGCGACATGTCTTCGCTTTCGCCGGTGCGCCGCGAGGTGACTTCGACCACACCGTTTTTCAGACCGCGTGGTCCGATCGTAATCCGCCACGGCAAACCGATCATGTCCATCGTGCCGAACTTTGCGCCCGCTCTCTCGTCACGGTCGTCATACAATGGGTCAAGACCTGCGGCGATAAGTTGGCTGTAGATGTCTTCGCAAGCCGCATCTGCGGCCACATCGCCCGATTTCATGTTCAGGATACCAACGTGGAACGGCGTGACGCCCTCGGGCCAGATGATGCCCTTGTCGTCGTGGCTTGCCTCGATGATGGCACCCAGCAGACGCGACACCCCAATGCCGTGTGACCCCATATGCACATCGACTTTTTCGCCTTTGCCGTTGTCCACGGCGGCGTTTAGTGCCTCGGAATATTTGGTGCCAAAATAAAAGATTTGCCCGACCTCAATGCCGCGCGCAGTTTTGCGGCGTGTCTCGGGCACGGCGTTGAACAGCGCCTCGTCGTGGGTCTCGTCGGTACGGGCGTATTTGGTGGTGAATTCTTCCATCACGGCGGCACAGGCGGCTTTATCGTCAAAATCAATCTCGCGGTCGCCAAATGTAAGGTCGGTCACGGCGCTATCATAAAACACTTCGCTCTCGCCAGTTTCGGCTAGCACGAGGAATTCGTGCGTATCGTCGCCGCCAATCGGGCCAGAATCGGCGCGCATAGGGATCGCCTTGAGGCCCATGCGCTCGTAGGTACGCAGATAGCTGACAAGGTGGCGGTTATAAGCGTGCAGCGCGTCTTCTTTTGTTAAATCAAAGTTATAGCCGTCTTTCATGTAAAACTCGCGGCCCCGCATCACGCCAAAACGCGGACGGGTCTCGTCGCGGAACTTCCACTGGATTTGATACAACGTCAGCGGCAAGTCTTTGTAAGACGTGACATGGGCGCGAAAAATATCCGTCACCAGTTCTTCGGCCGTTGGCGTAAACAGCATATCGCGGCCACTGCGGTCTTTGATCCGCAACATCTCATCGCCGTAGGCATCATAACGCCCGCTTTCGCGCCACAGGTCCGCTGACTGGATCGTGGGCATCAGCATCGCATGGTGACCCGCCTTTGCCTGCTCTTCGTGCACGATATTTTCGATTTTCTTAAGGACCTTATAGCCCAGCGGCAGCCAGCTATAGATACCCGCAGACGCCTGCTTGATCATGCCTGCTTGCAACATATAGCGGTGCGACACGATCTGCGCCTCGCGCGGTGTCTCTTTGAGAACGGGCAGGAAATAGCGGCTCATACGCATGATATCAGGGACCTTTGGAAAAATTCGGGTTCACATGTTTTACGGGCCTCGCGCGGGGCTGGCAAGCGCGCATCGTGGCCTAAGCCTTGCAGAAACCCGCTATTTAGCCCATCTATCGGGTAACAATTGTATTGAGGGCTGCAATGGCGTTACCAGTTAAAGAACAGGCAACATATTGGGGGGTGACGATCGCCGCCTTTTTGGTCGTGCTGTGGTTTCTGGGTGATGTGATCTTGCCCTTTGTGCTGGGTGGCGCGATTGCCTACCTGTTGGACCCGATTGCGGACCGGTTAGAAAAACTGCACCTCAGCCGCATTGTGTCGGTTTCGATTATCACGCTGGTCGCAGCGCTAATTTTCGTGCTGTTGGTTTTGTTGGTGATCCCGACCCTGATCCAGCAAACCGCCGCCCTGATCGATTCCGCCCCTGCCCTGTTCGACCAGCTGCAAACGGCGCTTACAGAGCGGTTCCCGCAGCTTTTGGATGCTGATAGCACCATTCGCCAGCAATTGATTTCAATAGGCGATTCCATCCAGTCAAAAGGCGGTGAATTGGTCAACGGGTTGGTGTCATCCGCCTTGGGCCTGATCAATGTGGTTATTTTGCTGGTCGTGGTGCCCGTGGTGGCGTTCTATTTGTTGCTCGACTGGGACAACATGACGGCAAAAATAGATGACATGTTGCCGCGCGATCATGCCCCGGTGGTGCGCCGTTTGGCCACACAGATCGACAATACGCTGGCCTCTTTTCTTCGCGGTCAGGGCACGGTTTGCCTGATCCTTGGCAGCTATTACGCCGTGGCCTTGATGCTCGCGGGGCTGAATTTCGGCCTTGTCGTCGGTTTTATCGCGGGGTTGATCTCGTTCATCCCCTATGTCGGCGCCTTGGTTGGCGGGGCACTGGCGATTGGCCTGGCACTCTTCCAGTTCTGGGGCGATCCTCTTATGATCGGGCTGGTTGCGGGAATTTTCGCAGTCGGGCAATTCCTTGAGGGCAATATCCTGACGCCAAAACTTGTGGGCAATTCGATTGGGTTGCACCCTGTCTGGCTGATCTTCGCGCTGTCGGTTTTTGGGTCGCTGTTCGGTTTTGTCGGGATGTTGGTGGCCGTGCCTGTCGCCGCTGTGATCGGGGTTTTGACCCGCTACGGCATCGAAAAATACAAAGACAGCCTCCTGTATCGCGGGCTTTCCGAAGACTGACATGGCAGAGCAACTGACCTTTGACTGGCCTGTGGGCGTAGCCCTTGGGGCGGCGGATTTTTTCGTATCTGCCGCCAACAACCGCGCCTACGCCATGCTGCAGGCCCCTGACACATGGCCTGATCGAAAATTGATCATCACTGGACCGGCAGGCGCGGGCAAAAGCCATTTGGCGCGCGTCTTTGCCACCCAGATGAACGCCCGTCGCCTAACCGCCACCACCCTGCCCGATGCATTGCCACCCGCGGGACAAAGCGTTGTGGTTGAGGACATGGACCAACTCGCCCCGTCCGCCAACGAGTTCATGTTTCACCTGCACAACCATTTGCGCCACACTGGCGGGCACCTGTTGCTAACGGCGCGCACCGCACCCAGCCGCTGGATGCTGACGCTGCCCGATCTGGCCAGTCGAATGGAAGCCTGCGCCGCGATCGGTATCGACGACCCCGACGACGCGCTATTGGCGGCCCTGATTATGAAACTGATGGCTGACCGCCAGATCATGCCGCCTGCGTCGCTTGTCAGCTATCTGGTGCCGCGCATTGAGCGCTCTTATGCTGCCGCGTCAAACGTCGTCGCGGCCCTTGATGCGGCCAGCATGGCCCAAGGACGCCCGATCAACCGCGCATTAGCCGCGGACCTGCTGGACAAAGCGGCACCGTAAAGGCGATAACGGTCATAGAACCATGTTACCCCCGTCTTATAAGGCGTTATGATGCAAGCAAACTTTCTAGAGAGCCCGTTTCCGGACCCCTTGGTTCTGGATATCGACCCCAAAACGGCAGCGCGCTATTTCAACCGCGAACTAAGTTGGCTGTGCTTTAACTGGCGGGTCGTCGAAGAGGCGGAAAACCAGCGTGTGCCATTGCTGGAACGGTTGCGATTTTTGTCGATTTCGGCCACGAATTTGGACGAATTCTATACCGTGCGGGTTGCGGGGTTGCGCGAATTGGCCTTGGCGGGCAACACCACACCCTCCATTGACGGGCTGACCCCAGCCGAGCAGTTGGTGTTGATCAACGCCGATGCACGCGAATTGATGCACCGTCAGCAAGCGGTATTCAACGGTCTGAACGATGCGCTGAAAGAGCAAGACATCTATCTGTTAACCCGCGACGACCTGACCGACCAAGACAAGGCATTTCTGGACGAATTCTTTCTTGATCAGGTGTTTCCGGTGCTATCACCACTGGCGATCGATCCCGCGCACCCATTTCCGTTTTTGCCCAACGAAGGGTTTGCATTGGCGCTCCAGTTGGAGAAAATCGACGGCAAGCGGTCTTTGCGTGCGCTGCTGCCGATCCCCGCCCAGATCGACCGTTTTGTCGCCCTGCCCACCACCACAGGACATCGCTTCTTACCGCTCGAAGAACTTTTGCTACTGCATGTAGGCCGCCTGTTCCCGGGTTATGCGGTCAAAGGCAATTGCGCGTTCAAAGTGCTGCGCGATAGCGATCTGGAACTGGAAGACGAGGCCGAAGATCTGGTGCGTGAATTCGAGGTGGCTCTGAAACGGCGCAGGCGCGGTGAAGTTGTGCGTCTGAAACTCTCTGTCAATGCACCGGGATCGTTGAAATCAATGATCATGCAAGAACTGCATGTCACCGATGATGCGGTCGTCGAGGTCGACGGGCTGATCGGGATATCCGATCTGAACGAATTGGTGCTTGAGGAACGCCCCGATTTGATGTGGCCGCCATTCACGCCGCGTGTGCCTGAACGGGTGCAGGATTTTGATGGCGATATGTTCGCCGCGATCCGCCAGAAAGACATGCTATTGCACCACCCCTACGAAACCTTCGATATGGTTGTGCGTTTCTTGGCCCAAGCGGCCCGCGACCCCAATGTGGTGGCGATCAAACAAACGCTTTACCGGACCTCAAAGAGATCCCCGATCGTCGAGGCCCTGTGCGAGGCCGCAGAAGACGGAAAATCGGTTACCGCATTGGTCGAGTTGAAAGCCCGCTTTGACGAGGCCGCCAATATCCGTCAATCGCGGCGGTTGGAACGCGCAGGCGCCCATGTGGTGTACGGGTTCTTAAACTATAAAACCCACGCAAAAATCAGTACCGTGGTGCGCCGTGAGGGCGAAAAACTGGTGACCTACACCCACTTTGGCACCGGCAATTACCACCCGATCACGGCACGGGTCTACACCGATCTGTCGCTGTTCACCTGTGACGCAAAACTGGGCCGCGATGCAACCAAAGTGTTCAACTACCTGTCGGGATACGCGCAGCCAGACAGTCTGGAAAACCTCGCCATCGCACCCATAAACCTGAAAGAAACCCTGCTCGACCGCATCAACGCCGAGGCCGACAACGCCGCCGCAGGCAAGCCCGCGATGATCTGGGCCAAGATGAATTCGCTGGTCGAAGAAGACGTGATCGACGCGCTATATGCGGCCTCGCAAGCCGGCGTGCAGATCAGTCTGGTCGTGCGCGGCATCTGTGGCCTGCGCCCCGGCGTTGTGGGGTTATCCGAGAATATCCGTGTGAAATCAATCGTCGGCCGCTTTCTGGAACACAGCCGCATCGTGTGTTTCGCCAATGGCAAAAAGCTGCCCAGCAAGAAATCAAAGGTATACATCAGCTCGGCTGACTGGATGGGGCGCAACCTGAACCGCCGCGTCGAGACCCTGATCGAAATCCAGAACGCCACCGTGAAAGCCCAGATCGTCAGTCAGGTTATGGCCGCCAATATGGCCGATGTGGCGCAGTCGTGGGTCATGCAAGGCGACGGAGGTTTCATCCGCGAGCCTGTGCCTGACGATGTCTTTGCTTTCAATTGCCACCGGTTTTTCATGGAAAATCCGTCGCTGTCAGGGCGCGGCTCCGCGGGCGCATCTGACGTGCCGCAACTCACCCATTCCGACGACGAGGGACCCCAATCATGACCGATGAGGACACTATCGACTGGGGCGGATTTGGAAGGCCCTTGTTTGAAGATGCCGCCGCGATGGGCTTGGGGCGGGTGGGCGTTATTGATGTGGGCTCTAACTCTGTGCGGATGGTGGTTTTTGATGGTGCCGCGCGTTCACCAGCGTATTTTTATAACGAGAAAATCATGTGTGCTTTGGGGGCGGGACTGTCGGAAACTGGCCATCTCAACCCGCAAGGCCGCGTGCGCGCACTCTCTGCCATCCGCCGTTTTGCTGCCTTGGCCGAAGGTATGGGGATCACACCGCTGACGGCTGTGGCCACGGCGGCGGTGCGCGAGGCCAGCGATGGCATGGACTTTCGCGAAGAGGTTTTGCGCGAAACTGGCATCAAAATCTGGATCATCGACGGGCGCGAAGAAGCGCGCCTCTCGGCCCAAGGAGTGCTGCTGGGGTGGCCAAAATCTTATGGGCTGGTCTGTGATATTGGCGGATCGTCAATGGAGCTTGCGGACCTTGCCGATGGCCGTGTGGGCCGGCGCCTAACCTCAGCGTTGGGCCCACTAAAACTGCGAGAGATCAAGGGCGGCAAAAAGGCAGTGAAAGCCTATGTCAAACAGACGATGGCCGAACTGCACGCCCAAATGAACGCCGAGACCGCCATGCGTCTGTTTCTTGTGGGGGGCTCTTGGCGGGCGATTGCGCGTATTGATATGGATCGGCGCGGCTATCCGCTGACCGTGCTGCACGAATACCGCATGTCCGCACGCCAGATCAGCAAAACCGCCGATTATATTGCTAGCTGGGATCCGCAAGAGCTGCGCCAGCGGTGTAATATATCTGACAGCCGCATGGCATTGGTGCCGCAAGCCGTGATCGTGCTTAAAGCGTTGATGCGGCAATTCAAACCCAAGGATGTGGCGGTGTCCAGCTACGGTATCCGCGAGGGGATGCTCTATGAGCAGATGCCACGCGAATTGCGCGAGCGTGACCCGTTGATAGAGGCCTGCCGGTTTGCCGAAGCCAAAGATGCGCGGCTTCCGGGGTTCGGGCGGCTGCTATACGACTTTGTGCGCCCGCTGTTTCCGCGCGCCAATTGGCAGCGCAAACGTATCATCAAAGCGGCCTGCTTGCTGCATGATGTCAGCTGGCGCGCGCATCCTGATTATCGCGGCGAAGTGACGTTTGACAACGCGACCCGCGCCAATCTTGGCGGGCTGAAACATTACGAACGGGTGCTTTTGGGACTGGCGCTATTGAACCGTTACACCAACAAACACAGCGCGCGGTTTGATCCATTGTTTGCCATGCTGGACGCACCCCAGATCAAAGAGGCAGAGGTGCTTGGCAAGGCGATGCGCTTGGGGGCGATGCTGTGGTTGGATGCGGAACGCGCGCCAGGGCAATTGAAATGGAAACCCAAAAAGCGGGAATTGGTTCTGACGCTGGCGAATGAGGCACGCCCGCTATTTGGCGAAGTCGCCGAAGCACGCCTTGCAGCGCTGACATCGGCACTCAACGCCACATCAACGGTTAAGTTTCAAAAACCCGCCTAAAGGTCAATCGCGCCTGCTTCTGGGTCCATCTCATAGACAGGCGCGTCAGGTTTGCGCCGGATAATGATATCACCATTGGGCAAAATTTCGGGCGCGTCGTAATTGCGCATGTCATCAATACGGGTCATCAAATCGGCCAAAGCAGGGCCCATCTGTGTGCCCCATTCCGCCATTTTGTCGCTCATTTCCTCGCCCATACCCTTCAGGTCTTCGATGGCGGGTTCCATTTCGTCCAGCAAGCCGCGCAACAATAGCTTGGCGCCCTGCTCCATCAGGCTCATTCCGTCTTGGGTTTCGGTGCTATCCGCGTCTTGGGCGGCCAGCGGAACGGCGGTCATAACCGAAAGCGCGATAAGTGCGATGAACTGTTTCATGCGATTAATATAGGCGCGATGCCCTCGGTTTCCAAATCACAAAATCGGACCTGCACCAAACCTGCGGCCAAAATCCGCCTCAAAGCGGCAAGTCAATGACCACCGGAAAATGGTCAGACGCCAACAATAGCGCCTCGCGCAGCGGGACGTTTTCGTAACACGCGGGATGGTCAAACGGATGCCAAATCTGCCATTGTGGCCCAATGGCGCGCACGCTGTCCGAGACCATGATATAGTCCAACAGCGCATTCAGATAAGGGCCATCGCGGTGCTTGAACCGCGCAGTCGACGGGGTCGCACCGATACGCTGACCGAGGGCGATCTGCGCGTGCGGATCAAACAATCTTGGTGCGTCGCCTTCTCCCAACACGACTTCAACACCCGAGCGGCCAAACAATTTTTCAAATTCGTCCAAGCCGGGCCCGTCGTTAAAATCACCCAGCACAATCAGGTCATCGCCCGCCGCCAAGTGCCCGTCGACCCGTTGGCGCAGCCAGATGCATTGCGCCAGTTGTTTGCGGCGGTTTTCGATGGAAATACGGGTCGCTTGCACGCTATTGCGCGCGCCATGCGGCGCCTTTGATTTGGCATGGACCCCGATCAGGCGCAAAATCTTGCCCGTGGGTAGGGTCACGGCAACTTCAAGGGGCGGTTTGGACCATGTGACCACATCAGGCATGGCATCCACGTCCAGATCCAGCCGAAAAATGCCGTCGAAACGCGGGGCCGCGACATGGGCTTTCTTGACCGACGGCTCGCCGATCGGATCATGCCTAGCATCCATCATATCGGGGTCATACAAGAACGCGATTTCTTGCTGGGTGTCATTGTCAAAGCCGATGATCGCGCGACGCGCGCGCAGGGCGAAGGTCGCGGCAAAACGTTCAAGAGCGGTCACGCTGCTGCGGTGCGGACTGGTATCGGGGGCCTCGATGATCATCACCGCATCAAGGTCCATCGCTTGAAAAACCGTTCCAAGCGCTTGTGTTTGCTGCGTTTTCGTCACATCCCATCGGCCTGACCAACTGCCGTTATTGATCAACTGCCCCGCATCATCGAACAACCTGTCGAACCATTCGACGTTATATGTGCCGATTTTCATGTGCGCATGTCTTGGATATGTTCCCATGCGCGGTTGATCACAATCATGCGTTTTTCGGCCATCTTCACGGCCTCTTCTGGCAATCCGCGCGCCAGCAGACTATCGGGATGGGTGTTGCGCACAAGGCCACGCCACACGGACTTGATCTGTTCCATCGGCATGTCAGGGCTCACCCCGAGCACATCATAAGGATCACGCTCGGCATCGGGTACAAATTGCGCTCGGATGCGGGCAAACCGATGATCGTCATAGCCCCAAATTTCCGCGACACGCGACAAAAACTGATCCTCGTTGGGATGATATTCACCGTCCGCCAACGCAATGTGAAACAACCCCTCCATTAAGTCGCATAGCGGGGCTTGGTCTTCGCCATACATCGCACCAATGCGCGCGGCATAGTCCTCGAAGCCGGCAACATCTTGGCGCGCGAGGTTGAACAGCTTTGCGGCATTGGCCTCCTCTGAGGGCGGAATATGGAACACTTCGCGAAACGCGGTTACCTCGTCGCGGGTCACTTTTCCATCCGCTTTGGCCATTTTTGCACCCAATGCGATCACGGCAATTGTAAAGGCAACCGAGCGGTCAGGCGGTGTACGCAAGCGATCAAAAACCGCCGACAGCCCCTCGCCGCTGGCAAGGGCTGCAATCGCGTCTGATATGCGGGTCCAAAGTGACATGCGCGCACCCTATCGTGTTTCGGCCTGAAACGTCAGAGCCGTTTTTGCATCAGCACCAGATCAATCCAGCGCCCGAACTTGAACCCCACCTCGGGCAGGACCGCAAGGGACGTAAAGCCGCAGGTCGCGTGAAAATCGACTGCACGCGGGTTTTCCGCACTGATGCCCGCGTGCAGCATGTGAATTCCCGCACCCTTCGCATGATCGCAAAGCGCACCCAAAAGCAACCGTCCGCTGCCCTGCCCCTGTGCGTCAGGGTGAATAATGATCGTATGCTCGGCACTAAACCGATAGCCCGCGCCACCGCGAAAAGGACCGTAGCGCGCAAAGCCCACGACCTGCCCCGCGTGAGTGACGACCAGACAGGGTGTCTGCGGGGCGATCAGGTCCGCCACCTGTGCTGCCGTCTTTTCGTCGGGCGTAAAGGTGACAGTAGTTCGGGCAATGACAGGGTTCCAGATGGCCGCAATCGCGGGCGCATCGGCATATGTGGCCAAACGGATCAAATAACTACCACCCCGTTTGGCGTATCAAAATGTGCCGCAAAATGTGGACTTTGGCTGGCGACAAATATCACGCGCGCATCGGCGATGGGGCAGATACGGCGCAAGTGGTCCGCTTGTGGGTGATGCACCTCCCAGCGGATTAACCGGCACCCGCTGTCGGGTAACTTCTTGGCGGGATGGGCGGCCATATCATCCCAGCGGATCAGTGTCGGATAACCGCCGTCCATGGGCAGAGAGCCATCATTAGGCACGGTGATCTGCCACGCCAGATTGCCCCGCGTCATGGACACGGGCGGGCCTGTAGTCGCAGATGCGTCCGCCAGGTCGTCGCTGCGACAAATCCAGTTTCCCCATTTTGGCCGTTCGGGCGCATGATCAAGCCCGAACCAACGTGCACCCGAAATCTGCGCATGGGGATCCGGCGCAATTACCTCCAGATAAAGTCCGTCCGCAAGGCCGAGCAACTGGTTATGGGTGCCAAACTTCGGATGCCGCCCGCCTTGCAATAACGGCACACCCAAGCCCGCAGAAATCCACTTTGCGCCCCGATCCAGATCGGCGCAAACAACTGCAATATGATCCAGCGTGTAGATGGCCTCGACCCCTTTCATAACATGCGTTTCGCGACGAGAAAGACCCGATACACACTTGACGCAACCCTACTTTACCGTACTTAAAGGCGGATACATAATGATAACAGTCAGGAATGCCAGACATGAGCCTCGCCGCCTCTCTTTCCCGCCTCACCCGCCACGAAGCCTTCGGAGGTATCTTGCTGATGGTGTCAGCGGTCGCGGCCTTGTTCGTGGCAAACTCTCCGTTTTCGGGTCTTTATGACAACTTTCTGTCGGCCTATTTCACGATTACATTGAACGGCGAGGGCCTGTCCAAGCCATTGATTTTGTGGATCAATGACGGGTTGATGGCGATCTTTTTCTTCCTCATCGGTCTGGAATTGAAAGGCGAGTTACTGGAAGGCAAGCTCAAGAACCCCGCTGATGTTTTACTGCCCGGCTTGGCTGCGGTCGGCGGCATGATTGTGCCTGCTTTGGTCTTTGTGGCCTTTAACTGGGGCAATCTCGCGACGATCAGCGGCTGGGCCATTCCGGCCGCGACGGACATAGCCTTTGCGCTTGGCATTCTGGCACTTGTGGGCAGTCGCGCGCCTGTGTCGTTGAAAGTTTTCCTGCTGACCCTCGCGATTTTAGACGATTTGGGCGCAATTATTATCATCGCGCTGTTCTACACAGCTGAATTGAAAGCCTCCTATCTGGGGTACGCGCTGATCCCACTGGCGGGCTTGATCATCTTGAACATCAAAGGCACACACCGTATCGCACCGGCCATTCTGCTGGGCACGATCATGTGGTTCTTGGTGCTAAAATCAGGTGTGCACGCAACATTGGCTGGGGTCGTGACCGCGTTTTGTATTCCACTGGTCGACAAATACGGAAAATCACCGCTGCATTCGCTTGAAAACGGCCTAGCGCCGTATGTGAATTTCGGGATCATTCCGATCTTCGCTTTTGCGAACGCGGGCGTTGTTCTGACGGGGCTATCGCTGACCGACTTGCTGGGCCCGTTGCCGCTCGGCATCGCACTAGGTCTGTTGGTGGGCAAGCAAGTGGGCGTCTTCGGCGTCTGCTACCTGCTGGTCAAATCGGGCGTGGCCAAGCTGCCTTATGGGGCGAACTGGGCGCATGTCTGGGGTGTCTCTAGCCTTGCGGGGATTGGTTTTACCATGTCGCTGTTTATCGGCGGGCTTAGCTTTGAAAGTCAGGAATTGATGAATCAAGTCCGCATCGGCGTGCTGTCAGGCTCCGTCGTATCAGGCATCATGGGGTATGTTATCCTGCGCATGGCGAGCCGTCCGCAAGAGCCCATCGCGGCCTGAAATCAACCGCTTGTTACATAGCACAAAGGCCCGTTAACTGCGGGCCTTTGTGATAAGCGTAAGAATATCTTCTGCCGCCTTAGGGATATTGGTGCCCGGTCCAAAGATCGCTTTGACGCCCGCGTCATACAAAAATTGATAGTCTTGCTGCGGGATCACGCCGCCGCAGATCACCAAGATATCATCTGCGCCTGCATCTTTCAGCGCTTTGACCAATTGCGGCGCAAGGGTTTTGTGCCCTGCCGCTTGGCTTGATATTCCGATCACGTGCACGTCGTTGTCGACGGCATCTTGCGCGGCTTCGGCGGGGGTTTGAAACAACGGGCCAACATCCACGTCAAAGCCGATATCGGCAAAGGCGGTTGCGATGACTTTTGCGCCACGGTCATGCCCGTCTTGGCCCATTTTGACCACCAACATGCGCGGCCGGCGACCCTCTGCTTGGGCGAAATCCTCGACCGACTTCTGGATCGCGGCAAAACCGGCGTCACCCTCGTATGCGGCGCCGTAGACACCTGCGAGGGTCTTGACCTCGGCGCGGTGCCGTCCAAATTCTTCTTCCATAGCCATACTAATTTCTCCAACTGTGGCGCGGTGGCGGGCGGCCTCGACTGCGGCCTCCAGCAAATTACCGCCCTGTTTGGCGCGCCGTGTGATTTCGGACAAGGCCGCGTCACAGGCGGCTTGGTCGCGGGTGCTGCGTGTTTTCTCGATACGTGCAATTTGGGACAGGCGCACCGCCCCGTTGTCGATATCGCGGATATCGATCGGGTCCTCGTTATCGCGGCGGTATTTGTTTACGCCCACGATCACCTCGGTGCCACGGTCGATCATGGCTTGACGGGTGGCCGCCGATTCCTCGATGCGCAACTTTGGCATCCCCGAGGCCACCGCCTTGGTCATGCCGCCCAATTCTTCAACCTCTTCGATCAGCGCCCATGCTTTTTGTGCCAACTCGGCAGTCAGGCTTTCAACATAATAGGACCCCGCCAGCGGATCCACCACATTGGTCACGCCGGTTTCTTGTTGTAAAATCAACTGCGTGTTCCGCGCGATCCGGCTAGAGAAATCAGTGGGCAGGGCAATCGCCTCATCTAGCGCATTGGTGTGCAACGACTGCGTGCCGCCCAAAACCGCCGACATCGCCTCGTAGGCCGTGCGGATCACGTTGTTATAAGGGTCCTGTTCTTGCAAGCTGACGCCAGATGTCTGGCAATGGGTGCGCAGCATCGATGACTTTTGGTCCTTGGGGTCAAATTCGGCCATGATTTTAGACCACAACAATCGCGCGGCGCGCAGCTTGGCCGCTTCCATGAAAAAGTTCATCCCGATGGCGAAAAAGAATGACAGACGCGGCGCGAATTTATCCACATCCATGCCCGCCGCAATCGCGGTGCGCACATATTCGCGTCCGTCGGCCAGTGTGAACGCCAACTCCTGGACAAGGTTCGCACCCGCCTCTTGCATGTGATAGCCCGAGATCGAGATCGAATTGAATTTCGGCATGCCCGACGAGGTATATTCAATAATATCCGCGATGATCCGCATCGAGGGTTCGGGCGGGTAAACGTAGGTATTGCGCACCATGAATTCTTTTAGAATGTCGTTCTGAATGGTGCCCGCAAGCAGCGCCTTGTCATGGCCCTGCTCTTCGCCAGTCACGATAAAGCTCGCTAAAATCGGGATCACAGCACCGTTCATCGTCATGGAAACGCTGACTTTATCCAACGGGATGCCGTCGAACAGGATTTTCATATCCTCAACACTATCAATCGCCACGCCCGCCTTGCCAACATCGCCTTCGACGCGCGGGTGGTCGCTATCATAGCCGCGGTGGGTCGCCAGATCAAAGGCCACAGATACCCCTTGTTGGCCACCCGCGAGGGCCGCGCGGTAAAATGCGTTGGATTCCTCGGCAGTGGAAAACCCAGCATATTGCCGGATCGTCCAAGGGCGGCCCGCATACATCGTGGCTTTCACGCCGCGCGTGAAGGGTGCGGCACCCGGAATACCGCCCATATGGGCCAACCCGTCGGTGTCGTCAGAGGTATAAAGTGGCTTGACCGCGATGCCTTCCAGCGTATTCCACGTCAGTGCGTCAAGCGGCTTGCCGCGCAATTCAGTCGCCGCAATTTTAGACCATTTGTCGTATTGTCCCATCGTGTCCTCCGGTTCTGGCAAGCCCTTGGACCGGGTCCAATCGTGCCGTGCCATTTTCATTTGCATCTGCAAACGTAGAATTGTTTGGTTTTGTGATGTAAGTGGTCGTTTTCCCGAAAAGACCCCCTATATTCAAAAGCATGAAAGCATTTATCCTAAGCATGGTCCTGGCCAGCACCGCAGTCACCGCCTCGGCGCAATCCGCCCTAGAGTTATGGCAAGCGGACCGCACGCAGATATTTGATGCCGCCGACATAGACCCTGCGCAATTTGTCTGGATGGCCCGCCCCATTGTGGTCTTTGCGCAAACCCCCAATGACCCGCAGTACGCCCACCAAATGGATCTTCTGACCGCGCGGATTGACGAATTGGCGCTGCGCGATGTTATTGTGATCACCGACACCAACCCTGACACGCCCAGTGCGCTGCGCAATTTGTTGCGCCCACGCGGATTTATGCTCGCGATCATTTCCAAAGACGGGCGCACCGCATTGCGCAAACCGGCCCCTTGGGACGTGCGTGAAATTTCCCGCAGCATTGACAAAATGCCGCTACGCCAACAAGAAATTCGTGATCGGCGCGTTGTCGAGTAAACGGCGCGGGTCACCGTTTAAGTTCCAAATTACTGCCAACTGTTATAAAACTTAAAATAAATAACGCAAAAGCACCCAGCACCGTAGCTCCGACATCTGACATAAAACCAGATGCGACAAGCGCACCGCAAAGGTAAAGTAAACTGTAGACCGCGATCCCGCCGAACAAAAACGTCCTAACAGGACCAATGTGCGCGCCAGCAATGCGTGCGGTGGCCCAAAACACAATCACTGCAATCATCGGCGTGGTCACTGCGATCGTCGGCAACCCACTTTCGAGACTAATCGTGTTGATGTCGATCATCGACAATAACACAAGCACGGCCACCACGATCCCCGCAACATAGGCAAGCACAGTCACCCCAAGCTGTCGCCGAAAACCATACATCATTATTCAAATTCCATTATAATTTCGTCAACAGCTAGGCTGTCGCCCGCTGCCGCATTGATCACCGACACCACGCCTTTTTTCTCTGCGCGCAGGATGTTTTCCATTTTCATTGCCTCGACGGTGCACAGTGTTTGACCCTCTTGAACCTCATCCCCCACGGCCACGTCGACCTTGACGATCAGACCAGGCATCGGGCACAGCAACAACTTTGAGGTATCTGCGGGCACCTTTTCTGGCATCAAAGCGGCCAGTTCGGCCTGACGCGGGGTGCGCACATGCACCTTCAGGTCGGCACCACGATAGCGGATGCGGAACCCGCCGGAAATTTTACCGATTTTCATCACCAATGGTGTCCCGTCCACCATCATGCGCGCCAGCGGATCACCTGGGGTCCAATCGCCTTCTACGCGCAGGGTTTTGCCCCCCAAGGTTACGTTGGACCCTGCTTTATCGGCGGCGATCAGCGTATCAAAGGCCTGACCTTGCAGGCTGACCACCCAGTCGGCACCAATTTTACGCTCGTGGTTATCCATGCGCCCTGAAATGCGTGTGCGGCGAATTTCTGCAACACGGTGCATTGCCGCAGCCGCAGCGCCGATGCGCACCAGCATATCATCCGACAGCGTGGCCCCATCAAAGCCATCGGGGAACTCTTCCTCGATGAACGCCGTGGTCATATTGCCCGAGGTGAATTTCTCGTGGTCATAAACCGCGGCCAGAAACGGCAGGTTATGCCCGATCCCCTCAACCTCGAAGCCATCCAATGCAAGACGCATTTCCTCGATTGCCGCGGCACGGGTCGGCGCCCAAGTGCACAGTTTAGCGATCATCGGGTCGTAATACATGCTGATCTCACCGCCTTCAAAGACGCCGGTGTCATTGCGCACAGCACGGGTTGCCTGCGCCTCCTCGACTGGTGGCCGGTACCGTGTCAGACGGCCAATCGAGGGTAGAAAACCGCGATACGGGTCTTCGGCATACAGCCGGCTTTCCATCGCCCAACCGTCGATTTTCAGATCTTCCTGTTTCATCGGCAACGTTTCACCGTAAGCCACGCGGATCATCTGCTCAACCAGATCAATGCCTGTGATCAGCTCGGTCACAGGATGTTCGACCTGAAGCCGTGTGTTCATTTCTAAAAAGTAAAAATTCCGGTCGCCGTCGACGATAAATTCCACGGTGCCAGCTGAGGCATAGTCCACAGCCTTCGCCAAGGCGACAGATTGCGCGCCCATTGCAGCACGGGTTTCTTCGTCCAAGAACGGGCTCGGTGCCTCTTCGATGACTTTCTGCTGGCGGCGCTGGATCGAACATTCGCGTTCGTGCAAATACACCCCGTTGCCGTGTTTGTCGCACAGCACCTGAATTTCGATATGGCGCGGCTGGGTCACAAATTTCTCAATGAAAATACGGTCGTCGCCAAACGAATTGGCCGCCTCGTTTTTGGACGACTGAAATCCCTCGCGAGCCTCTGTGTCGTTCCACGCGATACGCATCCCCTTGCCGCCGCCACCCGCAGAGGCCTTGATCATCACAGGATAGCCGACCTCGTTTGATATTTTGACCGCGTGCTCGGCATCATCAATCAACCCCATATACCCCGGCACGGTGGACACATTGGCCTCTTGTGCCAGTTTTTTCGATGTAATCTTGTCGCCCATCGCCAAGATCGCACCCTTGGGCGGGCCAATGAACGCCACGCCTGCGGCCTCCAAGGCTTCGGCAAACTTTGCGTTCTCGGACAAGAAACCATAACCGGGGTGCACCGCCTCTGCGCCCGTTTGCTTGATCGCGGCCATCACCTTGTCGATCACGATATAGGATTGGTTGGCGGGCGCGGGGCCGATATGCACCGCCTCGTCAGCCATCTTGACGTGCAACGCATTGCGGTCCGCGTCGGAATAGATTGCAACCGTCTTAATCCCCATCTTTTTGGCGGTCTTGATGACGCGGCAGGCGATCTCACCACGGTTGGCGATCAGGATTTTCTTAAACATAAGCTTTGGGCCTTTCATACGAAAATAGCCGCGCAAGGGGGGTCCTTGCACGGCTATCAAATTTGAATATGCGGCCCAAAGGGGCCTGAGATTTAGAAAGAAAGGCCGGTATCGTTGGCCAGAGCGCCACCAACGCCGCAACCAGCAGCGGCAAGCGCCGTGTCACGGTCGGATTGGTTAGCAGCAGCAGACGCCGCCGCACAGGCGCCAGCAGCGATAAATGCGTTTTCGGCGTTAGAGTTCTGGGCACAAGCAGATAGGCCAAAAAGGGCTGTCGTTGCGATTGCGATAGAATAGTTAAACATGGATCCATGTCCCCTGTGATAAGTGTTACAGACACATCATCTGCGCCCTGTGAGGTAAACTCAAGAGACGGTAAATGGTTCCAGCAACTATTCGCCCAAACATAAAAAGGGGCGACCGATACGGGCCAAGTTGGCGCATATCGGTCAGGTAAAGGGCAATAGCAAGAACTATCAACATCCGCGTGGTTGATCGCACCAGCGGCTGCACCAGAAGATTGGCACAGGTCACGCAGATCATCCAAGCGCCGCGCGCAGGCTTGGTCAACTTCGGCCAATTCCCGCTGGAAACCGATGATATTGCGCGACAAATGGCTCATTACCGCTCTCGCAGCTCGGGAAAACTGACTGCTGCGACCTTCATATCAAGGCGCAGCAATGCGTCGTAGCTGGCCGGATCAAACGGGTCCTCTGCAGGCACCACCTCGCGGCCAAACAACCAGCTGAGACGACCTGCATCCAAGTTACCGCGCACAAAAGGCTCTGTGCCAAACTGGTCGTAAAGCGCTTGCATAAAGCCCGCGTCGGCGCGCCGGTCGGGCGGTCTGCGATCTGGATAGCGGATCCTTTCAGTGATCTCGGTGGCACCCTCTTTGTGCCCACGTCTGATCGTGAACTGAAAATCCGTACCCGCCAAACGGCCCGGGAACCCTCGGTGCTTTTCCATCTTAGAATTCTTCCCAAATACAGGCGTCGCCATCGCGGCGGAACGGCTGAAAATACTGAACAACCTGTGTTGCTGCGCCAAATGGCACTTCCTCGGCAGACACAGAAATCACCAGCTGGGTTACACCCGATCCGCTTTGGGTCAAGGCCGGAAGTGCGACCTGTGCGCAAACATATTCGATATCGTCCAAAACGTCCTCAAACCCCAATCCCGCGCCGACCTCTGGCACCATAAACCTGAACCGCGCCATATCGGGTTCCATGCGCATATCAAACAACGTCCACGTGCGCCCAGACGGCACCGCGACCTCTATCGCAGCGGCAGAGCTGGCCAAAATGGCAAATATGATTGCAAGCAAACGGATCGGCTGTTCCTTCACACAAGGCGTCAAAGCGGAATATTGTCGTGCTTCTTCCACGGGTTTTGCAAGGATTTACCGCGCAGCGACGCGAACGCACGGCACACACGTTTGCGGGTCGAGTGCGGGTGGATCACCTCGTCGATAAACCCGCGTTCGGCGGCCACAAACGGGTTGGCAAACCGGTCCTCGTAATCGGCCGTATGCTGTGCAATTTTTGCCGCGTCCCCCAGATCACCACGGTGAATAATCTCGGTTGCCCCCTTCGCCCCCATTACCGCAATCTCGGCTGTGGGCCATGCATAATTGAAATCGCCGCGCAAATGTTTGGATGCCATCACATCATATGCACCGCCATAAGCCTTGCGCGTGATCACCGTCACCTTGGGCACCGTCGCCTCGCCATATGCAAACAGCAGTTTTGCACCATGCTTGATCACGCCACCATACTCTTGGCTGGTGCCCGGCAAGAAACCCGGCACATCCACCAACGTCAGAATAGGGATTTCAAACGCATCGCAAAACCGCACAAAACGGGCCGCCTTGCGCGAACTATCAATGTCCAGGCAGCCCGCCAAAACCGTCGGCTGGTTGGCGACAACGCCCACAGTGGATCCCTCTAAACGAATGAAACCCGTCAAGATATTCTTGGCAAAATTCTCTTGAATTTCATAGAAATCCCCCTCGTCAGCCAGCTTGTGAATAAGCTCTTTCATATCATACGGCGCGTTGGCGTTGTCGGGAATCATCGTATCTAAACTTGCATCGATGCGGTTCACATCGTCAAAAAACGGGCGCACCGGTGGCTTGGTTTTGTTGTTAAGCGGTAGAAAATCAATCAAACGACGGCACTCGGCCAAAGCCTCTACATCGTTTTCAAACGCGCCATCAGCGACCGACGACTTCTTGGTGTGGGTCGATGCCCCACCAAGTTCTTCCGCAGTTACCACCTCGTTGGTCACCGTTTTGACCACGTCGGGGCCCGTCACAAACATGTAAGAGCTGTCTTTGACCATAAAAATAAAATCGGTCATCGCAGGGCTATAAACCGCGCCACCTGCACATGGACCCATGATCAAACTGATCTGCGGCACCACTCCAGAGGCCATGATGTTGCGCTGGAAAACCTCGGCGTAGCCCGCCAAGGACGCCACCCCTTCTTGGATCCGCGCACCACCGGAATCGTTGATCCCGATTACTGGCGCGCCGTTTTGCATCGCCATATCCATGATCTTGCAGATTTTCTGTGCGTGAGTTTCCGACAGCGAGCCGCCGAACACCGTAAAGTCCTGCGAATACAGATAGACCAGCCGCCCATTGATGGTGCCCCAGCCCGTGACAACACCGTCACCCGCAGGGCGCTGTTTTTCCATGCCGAAGTCAACGCAGCGGTGGGCTACAAACATGTCGAACTCTTCAAACGACCCGTCATCCAGCAAAAGTTCGATCCGTTCGCGCGCGGTTAACTTGCCTTTGCCATGCTGTGCAGCAATGCGTTTTTCGCCACCTCCCTGACGGGCGGCCTCGCGGCGGGTTTCAAGCTCTTGCAAAACGTCCATGTGGGGCTCCCGTTTGATTGCGCCAATCCTAACGCGCCAATACGACCAAGAGAAGCTGAATTCGGGATATTTGCAAACTACACCATTTGCTAAATCGAATATTTGCAAATATGCGAATTCCGCCGTGACGGTCAGATTGCCAATGGACACCTCGACACCCGCGTCCTAGGTCCTTTGCATGACACAGATGCCCGTTGTGCGGTTTTTAGACCGCAGCACCCCGCCCCACATCGCGACGCTAATCCTGATTGCAGGAATTTCCGCCCTGAATATGTCGATATTCTTGCCGTCACTGGCACGGATGACCAGCTATTTCGAGACCGATTACGCCACCATGCAACTGGCTTTGTCAGGCTATCTGGCCGCCACGGCCTTGCTGCAAATCATCGTCGGGCCAATTTCGGACCGCTATGGGCGCAGACCGGTGACGCTCTGGGCGATGGCGGTGTTTATGGTGGCCAGTTTTGGCGCGTATCTGGCGCCCAGTGTAGGTATCTTTCTGGCGTTCCGCATGTTGCAGGCCGCCGTGGCCACAGGTCTCGTGCTTAGCCGTGCAGTGGTGCGCGATATGGTCCCGCAGGCACAGGCCGCGTCGATGATCGGATATGTGACGATGGGCATGGCGCTGGTGCCGATGGTCGGCCCGATGATAGGCGGCGCGCTTGATCAGATGTTCGGTTGGCACGCCACGTTCTTGCTGCTGACGGTCAGCGGGGCTGCGGTTTGGCTGCTGTGTTACCTTGATCAGGGCGAAACTTTAGCCAAGGGCGGCATGTCGTTCCGCGACCAACTCCGCGGCTACCCAGAGCTTTTCGCCTCGCCGCGTTTTTGGGGGTATGCGCTTTGTGCCGCTTTCGCGTCGGGTGCGTTTTTCGCGCTACTGGGCGGGGCCGCGTTCATCGCAGGCACGGTTTTCGGGCTATCGCCGTTCATGTCCGGCGTCGCCCTAGGCGCGCCTGCGATCGGCTATGCGCTGGGGAATTTCTTTGCAGGGCGCTATTCAGTGCGTTTTGGCATCAACAAAATGGCAATCATTGGCACGCTCCTGATCATTGCGGGGCTTGGGACCTCGTTGGCGCTGGCCTTAGCAGGTATCACACACCCGCTGATTTTCTTCGGCTTTTGCACCTTTTTGGGCCTTGGCAATGGCATCACATTGCCCAATGTCACGGCCGGACTGTTGTCGGTGCGTCCGCATCTTGCAGGCACGGCCTCAGGGTTGGGCAGTGCGATGATGGTGGGCGGTGGCGCGGTTTTGGCGCAATACGCCAGCACCCTACTTGACCCTGCAACCGGCGCGCTGCCGTTGCAGTGGCTGATGTTCCTAACCGGCATCGCATCACTATTCAGCGTGCTGTTTGTTGTCTGGCGCGAAGGGCGCGTGACCTAGACCTTGCTTTGCAACCTTTGCAGCCGCTAAACGTAAACTCAGACAAAGTTTGCAAAGGTGCGTCATGGCCAATCAAAAGATTTATGCAGGGGCCAAACTACGCGAATTGCGTGGGCGGCTGTCACTGACGCAAAAGGTTTTTGCACAAAAACTCGGCGTGTCCCTGCCCTACCTGAACCAAATGGAAAACAACAACCGCCCGGTCAGCACCTCTGTGGTGCTGGGGTTGGCGCAGGAATTCGGCTTTGACGTGACCGAACTGCAATCGGGCGACGAGGCGCGTTTGGTTGGCGATATGCGCGAGGCACTGGCCGATCCCGTGTTCACGGCTGACAGCCCCGCACTTGCAGATTTACGACTTGCAGCGGCCAATGCCCCCAGCCTTGCGCGGGCCTTTCTAGACCTGCACTCTGCCTACCGCCAAACCCATGAACGCCTTACCAGCCTGGACGAGGCTTTGGGCCGCGAGGACGCACGCCTCGCACCCAGCCCATGGGAAGAGGTGCGCGACTTCTTTCACTATTGCGATAATTACATTGATGCCGTGGACCGTGCCGCGGAACGGTTTGCAACCCATAGCGCGCCGGGCGAAAGCAAGGCCGCCACCGCGATCTTGGCGCTCGGCACCCACGGGATCACCGTCAGCTACGCCCCTGACGGCCCCCTGCGCCAGTACGATCCCGTGCAAAAAACCTTGACCATCTCGGCAGGGGCGCCAGATGCAACCCAGACCTTCCAGTTGTTGCTGCAAGTCGCGCTCGTTGCCCAACAACCCCTGCTAGAAGCAACGCTAGACCTTGCGCGCTTTGGCTCATCAGAGGCGCGCAGCATCGCCAAAGTGGGCCTAGCCAACTACTTTGCAGGGGCAGCGCTCATGCCTTACGGCGCATTCCTGACGGCCGCGCAGGACACCCGCCACGATCTTGAACTGTTGTGCACCCGCTTTGGGGCCTCAATGGAACAGGTGGCGCACCGGTTGTCGACCTTGCAGCGCCCCGCCGCCAAAGGCATCCCGTTCTTTTTTGTGCGTGTCGATCAGGCGGGGACCATTACCAAACGGCACTCGGCCACCACGTTGCAATTCGCGCGTTATGGTGGGGCCTGTCCACTGTGGAATGTGCACGCCGCCTTTGAGACACCGGGGCAGTTTCTGCGCCAACTGGCCGAAACCCCCGATGGCGCGCGGTATTTTTGCCTAGCCCGTGACGTTTCACGCTCGGGCGGTTCATACCACGCGCCGATGCGCCGCTATGCCATCGGATTAGGCTGCGAAGTGCGCCACGCAGACGCCTTGGTCTACGCCGACCACATGGATAAGGCGTCAACCAACGCCTATGCACCAATCGGGATTTCGTGCCGGATTTGCGAACGCAAACACTGCCATCAACGCTCCGTGCCCCCCATTGAGCGGCGCTTGCGTGTAGACCAAGACATGCGCGGCGTTTTGCCGTATCAGATTGATTAATAAGGACAAAATATATGGACCTCTCAGGCACACGCACCATCGCGGCCGACATTGAAACGGTCTGGGCGCATCTCAATACCGCCGCTACTCTGCAATCTTGCATCCCCGGTTGCGAGACCTTGGACGGCACACCTCTGGACGGGTTCCACGCCACGGTCACCCAAAAAGTGGGCCCCGTGAAAGCCACCTTCAAAGGAGCGGTCACGCTTGAGAATATTGAGCGGCCACATAGCTATACCATTGTTGGCGAAGGCAAAGGTGGCGTCGCGGGCTTTGCCAAGGGGCGCGCGGACGTTGCCTTAAAATCCGTGCCGGAGGGCACCGAACTGACCTACGCCGCAACCGCCAAAGTGGGCGGAAAATTGGCCCAGCTTGGCAACCGCGTGATTGGCGGGTTTGCGCGCAAAATGGCCGATCAGTTTTTTGAAAACTTCCAAACCGTGGTCGAGGGCAACACGCCCACTACCGCTGCGATACCTCCCAGTTCGGATTGATCCAAGGCGCGTCGTTGGCCGCGGGCAAGGGGGTGCGCCCAAGGATATGATCGGCAGCCTTTTCACCCACCATAATCGACGGACCGTTCAAATTTCCGTTTGTGATTCTGGGGAAAATAGAGCTGTCCGCGACACGCAACCCCGCCATGCCGATCACGCGGCATTCAGGATCAACCACCGCCATCGGGTCGTTGACGCTACCCATTTTGCAGGTCCCGCAGGGATGATACGCGCTCTCGACATGGGCGCGAATAAAATCATCTAGCGCCTCATCAGACTGTACATCCACTCCCGGCTGGATCTCGTGACCGCGAAAAGGCGCAAACGCCTCTTGATCGAAAATCTCGCGGGTCAGCCTGATACACGTGCGGAAATCCTCCCAATCGGACGGATCGGACATATAGTTGAATTCAATCCGTGGATTATCGGCAGGATCGGCGGATTTTAATGTCACCTGACCCCGCGACACCGACCGCATGGGCCCCACATGCGCCTGATATCCGTGCCCTTCGGCAGCCACCTGCCCGTCATATCTCACTGCAATCGGCAGAAAATGATACTGGATATCCGGATATGCGACCCCCGCTTTCGAGCGCACAAATCCCGCACTTTCAAACTGGTTCGAGGCCCCAAGACCGGTTTTGGTAAATAGCCACTGCGCACCGATCTTGGCTTTGCCCCAGAGGTTCCAGTGCTTGAACAACGACACAGGCTTAGTCGCGGCCTGCTGGATATATAGCTCTAGATGGTCTTGCAGGTTTTGGCCCACACCGGCACGGTCGGCCACCACGTCGATACCGTGCTCGGCCAGATGTGCCGCAGGGCCGATACCCGACAGCATCAGCAGCTTGGGCGAGTTCAGCGATGATGCCGCGATGATCACTTCGACATTGGCGCGGATGACCTCGATCTTGCCGCCCCTTTCCACCTCGACGCCCACGGCACGCCCATCCTCAATCACAATTTTGCGGGCCAATGCGCGGGTCAATGTGCAGTTGGGCCGCTTCAGCGCAGGGCGCAAATACGCATTGGCTGCCGACCAGCGCCGCCCTTTCCAGATCGTCGCATCAAAGGGACCAAAGCCCTCTTGCTGCGCGCCATTATAGTCGCCGGTCACCGGATAACCCGCTTGTTCGCCCGCTTTCACAAAGGCGCGCGTCAACGGATTTGTGCGGGGGCCACGGGTGATATGCAGCGGTCCTTTGCGCCCTCGCCAAGCTTTATCACCGCCATGCCCGCCTGAATGCCAGTTTTCCATGCGTTTGAAATACGGCAACACATCGGCATAGCCCCAGCCCTGCGCGCCGCTTGCCGCCCAATGATCAAAGTCATACGCATGGCCGCGCACATAGATCATTCCGTTGATCGACGACGACCCGCCAACGACCTTGCCGCGTGGCGTGACCATTTCGCGGCCCCCCAAATACGGTTCCGGTTCGGATTTCAGCCCCCAGTCATAGATTTTCATATTCATCGGATACGACAAGGCCGCAGGCATCTGAATGAACGGCCCCACGTCCGATCCACCGTGTTCGATTATCAAAACCTGCTTGCCGGCCTCGGCTAAGCGGTAGGCCACCGCACAGCCCGCTGACCCCGCGCCGATGATGACATAATCGGCCTTCAAATCACTTTTCAAAACGGTGCCTCGACATCACCCATCGCGACGTAAACGCCCTTGATTTGACTATAGTGCTCGATCGCCGCTTTAGAATTTTCGCGGCCCACGCCAGACAGTTTGGAGCCACCAAAAGGCGCCTCGACAGGGGCTAGATTATAGGTGTTGATATAGCAGGTGCCCGCATCAAAACCAGCAACCATACGGTGCGCACGGGTCAAATCGGCAGTGAAAACACCCGCAGCAAGACCAAATTCAGTGTCATTGGCACGCGCCAGAACCTCTTCTTCGGTATCAAAATCAAGCACCGACATTACCGGGCCGAAAATCTCTTGGCGGGCGATCGACATGTCGTCGGTGACATCGGCAAAGACGGTGGGTTCCAGAAAATACCCCGGCCCGTCCACGCGGTTGCCCCCCGTGACCAGACGCGCGCCTTCGGCCGTGCCCTTGGCAATAAAACCTTCCACGATCTCGCGTTGATTTTCCGACACCATCGGCCCGTAGTTCACATTTGGATCCTGCGGGTCACCCATCACGACCCCCCTTAGTCGTTCTGCCAAGCGTGCCAAGAACGTCTCTTTAATGCCCTTTTGCACGAACACCCGCGTGCCGTTCGAACAGACCTGACCAGAGGAATAAAAGTTGCCTAAAATTGCACCCGATACCGCATTTTCCAAATCCGCATCGTCGAAAATGACCAAAGGAGATTTGCCCCCCAGTTCCATTGTCACGGCGCGAATACCTTCGGCGGCGGCGGCATAAACCTTACGCCCTGTCGGCACAGAACCTGTCAGTGATACCTTGGCCACGCGCGCGTCGGTGATCAAACCCGCCCCGACCGCACCATACCCCTGAATGACGTTATAAACGCCCGCAGGCGCGCCAGCCTCAAACAGAATTTCGGCGACTTTGAGCGCACAAAGCGGTGTGGTTTCCGACGGCTTGAACACCATCGTGTTGCCGCACGCCAGCGCAGGCGCTGCTTTCCAACTGGCAATCTGGGTCGGGTAATTCCATGCGCCGATACCCACACAAACGCCCAAAGGTTCGCGGCGGGTATAAACGAAATCATCGCCCAATTGGATGTGTTCGCCTGTGATTGCTGCGGCCAAGCCGCCGAAATACTCCAGTGCATCCGCCCCTGACGTGGCATCTGCTACGCTGGTTTCCTGATAGGGTTTACCGGTGTCATACGTCTCTAAAACCGACAGGTCATGATTGCGCGCCCGCATGATATCAGCGGCGCGCCGCAGAATGCGGCCGCGCTCGGTTCCTGTCATCGCAGCCCACTGTTTGCCCGCGCGTTTGGCCGCAGCCAGCGCTTGGTCAATAATCGCAGGGGTTGCAGCGTAGACAGTCGCAATGACCTCGCCCGTTGCAGGATAGATCACAGGGATCGGATCACCTGCGGTGTCTTCAACGTATTTTCCATCGATAAAATGGCTGGCGGTTGGTTGTGTTTGATAGGTCATGATGCCTCCGGCGGGAGTGTTAAAGGACATAGAAAATTAGGCGCGGTATTCATTCGCCACGCGGAAAGCGCTTGTTGTCTTCAAGCACGTTCAGATCCATGTGGTTGCGCATATAGCGCTCGGACGCTTTTTGCAGCGGCTGGTAGTCCCAAGGGTAATAGGCGCCGTTGCGCAAAGCCTCGTAAACGATCCAGCGCCCTGCTTGGGAATGGCGCACAGCCGCGTCATAGGCGGCAAGGTCCCAGCGGGCCTCTGATTTGGCGTGCAGTTGGTCGCGGGTGCCTTGGTGGGCAGGGACCTCGGCAAGGTTCGTTAATTCGTGCGGGTCCGCATCCAGATCAAACAGTTGATCAGGATCCAGCGCGCAGCGATTGAATTTCCATTTGCCATAGCGCAATGACACCAGTGGCGCATATGATCCTTCGGCGGCATACTCCATCGCCACGGGCTCCGCGCGCACCCCGCCCTGCCCTAAAGAGACAATCGATTGCCCATCGGTCCAAGGCATAATCTCCGACATATCAACACCTGCCAGATCGCAAAGCGTCGGTAGGATATCGACACTGCTGACGGGCGTGGTGTTCAGCCCTGCGTCCATTTCAGGCGCACTAATCATCAAGGGCACCCGCGACGCGCCTTCATAAAACGACATTTTAAACCACAACCCGCGCTCGCCCAGCATATCGCCGTGATCGGACACAAACACAATTGTGGCCTCTTGGCGGGTATCTTCCAGCGTCTGCAAAATCTCACCCACCTTGTCGTCCAGATAAGAGATATTCGCGAAATACGCTTGGCGCACGCGTCTGACATGATCATCGGTGATATTGAAATTATCGCGGTCATTGGCGTCCAGAATCCGCTGCGAGTGGGCATCTTGATCAGCATAAGGGATCGGTGCAATTTCAGGCATCAGATGCGCGCAATCCTCATACTGATCCCAATATTTCTTACGGGCGACGTAAGGATCATGCGGATGTGTAAAACTGACAGTCAGGCACCAAGGGCGGTCATCGGCCCCGCGCGACAAATCATACAATTTCATCTTTGCAAAATGCGCGACTTCGTCGTCATATTCCATCTGGTTGGTAATCTCGGCCACACCTGCTCCGGTCACCGATCCCATGTTGTGATACCACCACGCGATGCGCTCTCCGGGCTTGCGGTAATCAGGCGTCCAGCCGAAATCAGCGGGGTAGATATCGGTGGTCAACCGCTCTTCGAACCCGTGCATCTGGTCAGGGCCTACAAAATGCATCTTACCCGATAGGCACGTCTGATACCCCGCGCGGCGCAAATGGTGCGCATAGGTCGGGATGGACGACGCAAACTCTGCGGCATTATCATATACGCCCGTGCGACTGGGCAATTGCCCCGACATGAACGACGCGCGAGCCGGCGCACAAAGTGGCGACGCGGTATAGGCATTTGCAAATCGGGTGGATTTCGCCGCCAGCTTTTTCAGGTTCGGCGCGTGTAACCACGCGGCAGGACCATCAGGAAAAAACGTCCCGTTCAGCTGATCCACCATAATAATCAATATGTTCGGTTTGGTCATGCGGCGCCCTTTGTCAAAGTGGTCAAAGCGGCCAAAGCAGCCCCCTGTGGATCGGCGTCAGGCGCCGTTAACGCCGCGCGAATATAAAGCCCATCGATCAACGCCGCCATCGTATCGGCCACAGCGTGTGGATCATCACACAACGGGCGCAGCGCATGGCTCAAATTCGACCGCAGCCTGCGTTGATACGTGCGCAACAGACGCAAAGCCGCCGGACTGGTTTGTGCTTGCACATAAAACGTCATCCACGCAGACACCGCCGCAGGATCAAAACAGGATTGCGCAAAATTAGCGCGCACAATGGCGCGGGCGCGGGCCGCCGAACCGTCCGCTCCTTGCAACGCCATTCGCACTTCTACGCTGTAATCGCGCAGAATTTGACGCATCGCCGCCTCGAATATCTGATCCTTGCCACCAAAATAATGATGTGCCAGCGCAGATGACATGCCCGCACGCTTAGCTATACGGCTAACCGTTACATCCAACGACCCCGCCGCCCCGATTTCCGCAATCGTGGCGCGCACCAACGCATCACGGCGGATCGGCTCCATTCCTACCTTTGGCATCGCAGTTCACCTCTTGATTGCACCGCAATCTATTCTTTATTGACTGATCAATCAATAAAAATCTGCCGCCTCTTTGGTTTTCAAGTATCCCCGCCGGAGGCTTGCTATCTGGGATCGCAACTCACCCTTTGGTCTGGGCCACCGCAGGGGTGATAGCGCGCCGCGCCAAGGCCTCGCGCCATGTGATGAAACTGACCGAGGCCATAATGACCGCACCGCCCAAGATCACCCAACCATCAATCCCTTCACTAAATACCAGCGCGCCCAACATGACTGCCCAAACAAGCTGCAAAAATGTCACCGGCTGCGTAACCGTCAGTGGGGCCGCCGCAAAGGCCAGCGTCATCGAATAGTGCCCCGCCGTGGCAAAACACGCGACAAGAAACATCCAACCCACCTGCGCGAGCGTCGGCGTGACCCAGACAGCATAAGCAAAGGGCGCAAGCCCGATCGTCACCGTAATCGACAACATCCCCACGACCACCGCCGCCGAAACCTCGCCCGATAACTGCTTTGCCGTCAAATACCCGATCGAGAAAAACAGCGCTGTAAACAGCATCGCAATATGACCCGCATCAACCTCCCTCGCGCCCGGGCGCAAGATGATCACCGCGCCGATCAACGCGGCCACAACCGCTGCCAATCGGCGGGGTGGCAGCGGTTCGCGCAAGAACAACGCCGCCCCCAAGGTGACATAGACAGGCGTCAAATAGTTCATTGCAGTGACTTCGGCGATCGGAATGCGCGCCATCGCGAAAAACCACAAAATGACCGCCGCAGTATGAACGATCCCGCGGATCGCAAACAATTTAACCTGCCTGCGCGTCAGGTGCGCGGCCACAATCGGGCGGATCATCGGGATCAGGAACACCAGCCCCAACAGATACCGCAAAAACGCGCCCTCTGCCGCCGGCAGGTCACTGCCGACATATTTCACAATGGCGGTGACGGCGACAAACATCAGCCCCGTGACTACCATCCATATTACGCCCGCAACGGGTCGGTCGGCTTTGCGCTGTCCCATGCACAATCGGTCGCAGAGGTGCGGCACAATGACAAGCCTTCAAACGCAAAAGGACGCACCCGACGGCACGCCCCTGCTAAAACACAAACCGGCTTAGCTGTTTGCAAACTCTTCCATCACCTCGTCAGAGGCCTCAAAATTGGTGGTAACGCGCTGCACATCGTCGTCCTCTTCCAAAAGGTCGAGCAACTTCATCAACTTCGTCAGCCCCTCTAGGTCCAATTCGGTTGTCATGTTCGGCTTCCAAACCAGTTTGGTCGTATCGCTTTCGCCCAGCTCTTTTTCCAGCGCGTTCGCGACATCGTTCAAATCTGTATCAACACAATATATGACATGGGTATCCTCATCGGACTGCACATCATCCGCCCCCGCCTCAATTGCGGCCATCATCACCGTGTCGGCGTCGCCCACAGAGGCCGGATAAACCACCTCGCCCATGCGGTCGAACATAAAGCCAACAGATCCGGTCTCACCCAGATTACCGCCGTTCTTGGAAAACGTAGATCGCACCGTAGAGGCGGTGCGGTTTTTGTTGTCGGTCATCGCTTCGACAATCACCGCCACACCGTTTGGCCCGTAACCCTCATAGCGGATCTCGTCGTAGTTCTCCGCGTCGCCGCCTTGGGATTTCTTGATCGCGCGATCAATCACATCCTTGGGCACCGACACCGATTTCGCCTCTTTTACCGCCATACGCAAACGTGGGTTCTTATCAGGATCAGGATCGCCCATTTTCGCAGCAACAGTGATTTCCTTGGCAAGCTTTGAAAACAGCTTAGAGCGCAATTTGTCCTGACGCCCCTTGCGGTGTTGAATATTTGCCCATTTGGAGTGGCCAGCCATGATGTATCCTATCGTTTCATATTTGGCGTCTCTTACGCCAACACAGGGGTGCGGATCAAGCCGCCAGTCGCGCGTCTAGATCACAGTGGCCAAATCAACGGGATCACAAAACTGACGATCGGCGCCAGCGTCACGTTCAACGGAATCCCGATGCGCAGAAAATCCGTGAATTTATACCCCCCCGGCCCGAACACTAGCGTATTGGTCTGATACCCGATCGGCGTCGCGAAACTTGCACTTGCCGCAATCATCACCGCCACTACCAGTGGGCGCGGATCCACGCCAAGTGACGTGGCAAGCCCGATCGCAATCGGCGTCATCACAACCGCAACCGCGTTGTTGCTGACCATTTCGGTCAGAACCGACGCCAACGTATAAACCGCCAACACCACAAAGAATGGCGGCAACGCCAGCATATAAGGCGCCAGCGCATCCGCAATCATCGCCACAGCGCCCGAAGATTGCAGCGCCGCACCCACGCCCAGCATCGCGAAAATCAGCGCAAGTAAACGGCCCTCAATATACGAAAATGCCTCCTCGGCATCAATACAACCTGTGGTCAACACAACTGTCACGCCAACCATCGCCAACAACAAAATCGGCGCCACATTCAGCGCAGCCAGCACAACAACCGCCAAAAGCGTGGCAATCGCGACAGGCGCACGGTTCCTACGATACGCCCTTTCGGACGGTTCTGAAACATCACCAAGGTTCATGTCGGATGCCAATCGCGCGATGTCGTCTTGGGTCCCCTCCAGCAGCAGCGTATCCCCCACGCGCACAATCAGGTCGTCCATCTGACGGCCAATATTTGTATCACGCCGGTGCACCGCCAGCGTATAGACCGCATATCGACGGCGCAGGCGCAGCGACCCCAAAGTGCGGCCCACCATTTTACAGTTCGGCGTGATCAAGACCTCTACGGTCGTGGTTTCCACCGCCGAGACCTGATCAACGCGGCGCAATTCCGGCGTCGCTTGCAACGACAACAACTCGGCCATCGCGGTGCGCAAAATCACGCGGTCCCCGACCTGCAACAACACCCCCTGCATATTACGCCGCAACGATGCGTCACCGCGCACAATATCGATCAGGCGAACACCGTCACGTTTGAACAATTGCACCGACAGCGCCTCGCGCCCCACAAGGTTACTTTCGGGCGGAATGACCGCCTCGGCAAAAAACCGCATCTTGGACCGGTCCGAAAGTAGCGTCGCCATGCTTGACCTATCAGGAAGCAAACGCGGTGCGGCAAAATACAGATAGAAAAACGTCCAGCCAACCACCACAAGACCAACAGGCAAAATCTCTAAAATCCCGAACGGCTTCATGCCAGCAGCGCGGGCCACACCGTCCACCAACAGGTTGGTCGAGGTGCCAAGCAATGTCATCGTGCCACCCACAATCGCGGCATAACTGAGCGGGATTAACAACTTGGACGCCGACGTGCCCAACGTGCGCGACAGCTGTACAAACACTGGGATCATCACAACCACCAGCGGTGTATTGTTCATGATTGCACTGGCAAAGGCCACAAACAACAGCGCGCCACCGATCGCGCGCGCGGGGTTCACCTTGGCCTGCCGCTCGGCCACTTGGGTCATGGCATTCAGCGCACCCGTGCGCACCAAAGCGCCCACAATGATAAACATCGCCGCAATGGTCCATGGGGCGGGGTTGGCAAGCGCCAGCACCGCATCGTCATACGACAACACCCCCGTGACCAGCAAAACCGAAACCCCGACCATTGCCACAACTTCGGTGGGAAATGTCTCGCGCAGGAACATAAAAAACATCACGCCGACCACGCCAAGCGTCAGCCAGGCGGATGTGCTTTGACCAAGAGAGAAAAGATCGCTCATGCCGTCATCCTAACATCAACATCACCGGCTTGCACCGCTATGCGCCCGCCGCTGGTCCCGCAGGCGCCAAACGGCCCCCTTGGCGCACCATCTCGACGCGCAACGCCTTGCCCGTGCGGTCGTCGGTTTCAACATATAACCCCGAAAGCGTGGCCTCGGATGCCGCAGGGGTAAACCTCTCTTTGGGCATCCCTGTGATAAAGCGGCGCAAGGGCTCGGCCTTATCCATGCCAATGACCGAATTGTAATCGCCGCACATGCCCGCGTCCGATTGATACGCGGTGCCGCCGTGCAAAATCATCGCATCGGCTGTGGGCACATGGGTATGGGTGCCCACCACAATGCTGGCGCGCCCATCGCAAAAATGCCCCACGGCCATCTTCTCGGACGTCGCCTCGCAATGGATATCAATCAGACTGGCCTGCACCGCACCGCCCATCGGATATTGCCGCATCACCGCGTCCAACGCCGAAAACGGATCATCAAAGGGACGTTTCATAAACACTTGGCCCAGCGCTTGGGCAACCAGAACCTTGCGGCCATTGGTGGCCGTAAATACACGTGCACCTACACCCGGGGCGGATTTGGAAAAATTCAGCGGCCGGATAATCCGCGGCTCGGTGGCGGCAAACGACAGCATGTCTTTTTGATCAAACGCATGATCCCCAAGCGTCAGCACATCCGCGCCGGCATCCAGCAATATTTTGGCATGCGCACCCGACAAGCCCATGCCGCCCGTGGCGTTTTCACCGTTGACTACCACAAAATCCAGCCGCCAGTCTTTGCGCAAACGCGGCAAATGGTCCACCACCGCCTGACGACCCGCTCGGCCCATCACGTCACCTAGGAAAAGTATTTTCATAACGCCCCTGTTACGGCTTGGCGCAGGTTTCTTCTAGCAGAAAAATCCGCTGCACTCATGGCGTCAAAATACCGCTTTGGGTCACAATCAAATCGAGCGGCTGATCGGTGGGCTCGAGCGGCAATCCATCCGCCTCTTGTTGGGCATAAGCAAAGCCAATGGCCAGCGTCGGCCGTTTGGCGCGCAGCATCTGCAACGTGCGGTCATAAAACCCGCCGCCATAGCCCAATCGCCCACCCTTGCGGTCAAACGCCACCAGCGGCACGATCAAAATCTCGGGCTCCATCCAATCGCCGGTTTCGGGGATTAACGCCCCAAACTCACCACTGATCATCACGCTATCAGGGTCCCACGTGCGAAACCTTAGGGCTTGGCCCTTACCGGTAATCACAGGCACACCGACAGGCCCGTGCGCTGCGGCCTCTTGCATCGCGGCAATAGGGTCAATCTCGGTGCGCATGGCCATATAGCCTGCAAGAGGCACGCCGCGATGTCCTGCCAGAATGCTCGACAAATGCGCCGCCGTGCCCTGTCCCGCCGCATGGGCCAATTTGCGGCGCTCAAAGGCTGCCGCCCTTGCCGTAGCTTTTGCTTGCGTCAAAGTAACCACAGTGCCGCCAGTCCCAAAAATGCAAAGAACCCGACAACATCGGTCACCGTTGTCACAAAAGCGCCCGACGCAAGCGCAGGGTCAACCCCCACCCGCTCCAACATAACTGGCACCATCGTGCCCGCCAGCCCGGCAACCACCATATTGATCACCATCGCAACACCAATCACCGCCCCCAACATCGGCGAACCGAACCAGAAAATCCCGACAAGCCCCATCACAACCGCAAAGATCGCGCCGTTGATCAGCCCAACCAAGGCCTCTCGGCGGATAACCCGCCACACGTTGGCGGCGGTCAAATCGCGGGTCGCAATCGCACGCACTGCCACGGTCAGCGACTGCGTGCCAGCATTGCCGCCCATCGAGGCCACAATCGGCATCAACACCGCCAAAGCGACCAGACTTTGGATCGTGCCCTCGAACAGTGAAATCACCATCGAGGCAAAAATTGCCGTCACCAAATTCACCGCCAACCACGGAAACCGCTGACGGGTGGTGTCCAGCACGCGGTCCGACAACGACCCTTCGCCCACACCCGCAAGACGCAGAATATCCTCTTCGGCCTCTTCTTCGAGAAACGCCATCGCGTCATCAATCGTGATCACACCGACAATACGCCCGTCATCGTCAACCACGGGCGCTGTGATCATGTGGTAGTGGTTGATCGCTTGGGCGACCTCCTCCACGTCCTGCTCCACATGGAATGTGCGAAACGTATCCTCGACAATGTCCGACAATCGCACATCACGCCGCGACGACAACAACCGGCCCAGCGTGACATAGCCCACCGCTTTCAGGCGCGGATCGACCAATATGATATGGTAAAACTGATCCGGCAGTACCACATCAGAGCGCAGATAATCAATCGCGTCGCCTACCAGCCAATGCACAGGCGCGCGGACCAGCTCGGACTGCATATGGCGGCCCGCAGATTCCTCTGGATACGACAGCGCCTGCTCGACTGCGACACGGTCGCCCGCATCCAGCGCATCCAGCGCCGCCTCTTGCTGGGCATCATCAAGATACTCGACAAGATCAACAACATCGTCTGTTTCCAGCTCTCGCACCGCTTCGGCAAATTCGGCAGGCGCCAGGCTTTCGATAATCTGCTCGCGCAGGTTTTCATTCAGCTCGGACAGGATGTCGCCATCCATGCCCCCCTTCCAGACCTCCAAAAGATCACGCCTGTCACGGGCATCAATCAGCTCGATCAGGTGGGCGATATCGGCGGCATGAAGCGGATCAAGGATCGTATCAACACGGCTCGCATCGCGTGCCTCAACAGCCTCTAATACCTCCGCAATAACGCGGTCGGTAATGCCAAAGGCCTCGTCTTCGATGTCGTTGATATCATCCGTCATGGCACCCTCCGGTCAGTTTGATGCAACATAGCGGCTTGCAGGTTTCGCACAAGCATCGCCACGCGGTTTTTTGGCAATTTACATCCAGCGGCGCGGCGCAATACTGTGACGCTATGACAAAACACATCCTCTTGGGCCACACCCTCGCGTTCACCGGCAACGCACTGTCCGCCAACTGGCAAGACTGCGCGCAAACCAATAGCGCAGGCGGCGTTTTAATCACTGACGGGATGATCAGCCACGTCGGCGACGGCGCTTCGCTTTGTGCCACCCACCCTGACGCGCAAATCACGCAATACGGTGATAAACTGATCACCGCAGGCTTTGTCGACGCCCATATGCACTACCCGCAAACCGCGATGATCGCCAGCTGGGGCAAGCAATTGATCGACTGGCTCAACACCTATACGTTCCCCGAAGAATCCCGCTTCGGTGACGCTGCCTACGCCGCGACAATCGCGGGGCGCACGATGGATCTTGCCCTCTCGCACGGCACCACAACACTGGCCAGTTTCTGCACCATCCACCCCGCAAGCGTGGACGCCTATTTCACCGCAGGGGCCGCGCGCAATATGGCCGTGGTCGGCGGCAAAACCTGCATGGATCGCAACGCGCCTGACACATTGGTCGATACCGCACAATCAGCCTATGACGACAGCAAGGCGCTGCTGGAAAAATGGCACGGAGTGGGCCGCGCGAGTTATGCGATCACGCCGCGATTTTCACCGACCTCCACGCCTGATCAACTTGCTGCGCTCGGTGCGCTTTGGGCCGAAAACCCCGCCTGCCTGATGCAAACCCATCTCTCTGAGCAGCACGATGAAATCGCTTGGGTCAAATCGCTATTCCCAACTGCGCGGGACTATCTGGACACCTACGAGGCACATGGGCTTCTGGGCGCGCGCGGGCTCTATGGGCACGCCATCCACCTTGAAGACCGCGAAATCGACCGGCTGGCCGAGATGGGTGCTGCCGTCGTGCATTGTCCGACCTCCAACACCTTCATCGGGTCGGGGCTATTTGACACGCTGGGGCTGGCCGCGCGCGGCATCCGCACAGGCCTCGCCACCGACACCGGCGGCGGGTCGTCGTTTTCGATGCTGCGCACCATGGCTGCCGCCTATGAGATCGGACAGTTGCGCGGCACGGCCCTGCACCCCGCCCAACTGATCTGGATGGCCACCGAAGGATCCGCACAAGCGCTTCATATGTCGGGACAAATCGGGCATTTGGGCCCAGGGGCCGCCGCCGATATCACGGTGCTGGATCTCGCCTCGACCCCCGCAATCGCCCAGCGCCACGCGCGCGCCAGCGACATCTGGGACGCGCTGTTTCCAACGATAATGATGGGCGATGACCGCGCGATCGCAGATGTCTGGGTTGCGGGCCGACGGATCGCCTAGCAGGGCGCGTAAAACACCAAAACCCAGGATTCACCCACCCCCGCAAACCCGTAACTGGCCATGCGTGGGTTCAACATATTCTTGCGGTGCGGCGGCGATCCCATCCATGCGGCAAACGCGTCTGCCGACGACTTTTGCCCCTGCCCGATATTTTCACCGATGCCGCAGGCGGGAATACCGCGCGCGGCGGCACGGTCTTTGGCGCGCAGCCCCTGGGGGGAGACGTGGTTAAAATAATTGCGCGCCTCCATATCGGCAGCATGGGCTTTCGCGATTGCCCCCAATTGCGCATTATAGCGGATCGGCGTGCTGCGCACCGCTTGCAAGCTGGCATCAAAGCCCGCATCAGGTGCCACATTCGCCGCCAAGGTCCGCACTTGCGGCTGCGATATCGTCACGACAGGCAGGGGCACAGGGACCACGACACACGCGCTTAATCCCAAAAGCAGGCCAAGAATGCGCATCGTGTTCAGCTCTCCATCAAGGCCCGTGCCAAGCTGTTCTGCTTCGCGATCACCTCTGGTAAATCGATCATGGTCATCATGCCACTTGCCACAACATGGCGGCCCTCGACAAACAAGTCACGCACTTTGCTGGGACCGGCCAAAACCAGCGCCGCAGGGTCCCAAGATCCCGCAGATTCGACCCCGCCCGCGTCCCAGACCGCAATATCAGCGCGCTGGCCCACTGCAATTTGCCCCACATCGTGACGGCCCAAAACCTGCGCCCCACCGCGCGTGGCGATAAATAGCGCCTCATCGGCAGACATGGCATCCGCGCCGTTTTGCACCCGTTGCAATAGCATCGCTTGGCGCGCCTCGCCGATCAGATTGCTCATGTCATTGCTGGCCGATCCGTCCACGCCCAAGCCCACCTTTACACCCGCATCTCGCATCTGGCGCACAGGCGCTATGCCCGACCCCAGCCTACAATTGGAACATGGGCAATGGGCCACTCCAGTGCGGGATTTGGCAAAGAGATCAATCTCTTGGGCATCCAGTTTTACACAATGCGCGTGCCAGACATCATCACCCGTCCAACCCAGATCTTGCGCGTATTGGCCAGGCCTGCAGCCGAATTTCTCAAAACTATAGGCGATGTCCTCGTCGTTCTCCGCCAAATGCGTATGCAACATCACGCCCTTGTCACGGGCTAAAATCGCGGTGTCTCGCATCAAATCGCGGCTGACCGAAAACGGCGAACACGGGGCGACACCCACGCGCACCATCGCACCCTCGGACGGGTCGTGAAACGCGTCGATGACCCGAATGCAATCCTCCAAAATGGCGGCTTCGTTCTCGACCAACGCATCAGGCGGCAAACCGCCGTCACTGACCCCGATACTCATAGCACCCCGCGTCGGGTGAAACCGCAGGCCGACATCCATTGCCGCCGCAATCGTGTCATCCAAGCGCGCGCCGTTGGGATACAAATACAAATGATCCGATGTCATCGTACAGCCCGACAAAGCCAATTCAGCCAGACCTACTTGCGCCGAGATGAACATCTCTTCGGGACCAAAGCGCGCCCAAATCGGATAAAGCGTTTGCAGCCAGCCAAACAATAGCGCGTCCTGCCCACCGGGCACTGCGCGGGTCAACGTTTGAAACAGATGATGGTGTGTATTCACCAAACCGGGGCTGACAACGCAGCCCGCCACATTGACGCTGCGCGCACCTGCAACCTCAAGCTGATCGCCGATTGCGGCAATCAGACCATCCTTGATGTGGATATCAACCCCGCGCAACCGACTGCGCGCGTCGTCCATTGTTAGCACGACATCCGCATCGCGCAACACCGTATCAGCCATCCACGACCTCCTGCAGCGCCGCCAAAGCGACCGCATGAATGTCCGCATTGGCCGCCGCAATCACCCGCCCGCCATGATGCGCAGCGCCGCCTTGCCAGTTCGACACAATACCGCCCGCCGCCTTGATCACCGCAATCGGCGCTTGAATATCATACGGTTGCAATCCCGCCTCGATCACCAGATCCACCTGCCCGGCCGCCAACAAGGCATAGCCATAGCAATCCATGCCAAAACGGGTCAGCTTCACCGCTTTCGACACCGCTTCAAAGGCGCGACGCTCCAGCGCCGTGCCCACCTCGGGAAAGGTCGACAGCAAAATCGCATCTTCAAAATTACGCCGTTTGCGGGTCGCCAATGCCACGGTTCCGTGTGGTCCCGTCATTTCCGCCAACCCAAAGCCGCCGATAAATCGCTCGCCAATATATGGCTGGTCAATAATGCCGAATACAGGGCCCCCCGCATCCGAGACCGCAATCAAAACCCCCCAAGTGGGCGTGCCACTGATATAGCCGCGCGTCCCATCAATCGGGTCCAGAACCCACAACAAACCAGAGGTGCCCGCTTTGGTGCCAAACTCTTCACCGACAATGCCATCGTCTGGACGCTCGGTGGCCAATATGTCCCGCATCGCCTTCTCTGCGGCGCGGTCGGCCTCGGTCACAGGATCAAACAATACGCCCGCCGCCGCCTTGTCATCCGCCACCAATCCGCCAACGCGGAACAGGCGCAGGGTTTCAATACGGGCCGCATCAGCGAGCATATGCGCGACCCTGATCAGATCGGTCTGAGTCGCGTGATCTGGGTCCATGGTCGATACCTTACAGTGGTGTTAACGCCATTCGGTAACGTGGACTGCCCCTACGGGTCAAGGGATGTTACGCCGCCTCACTTAACACGCGGGCCAAATCGAACAGGCGGCGACGCTGGTTTTCAGGGATCGCATAATAGGACCGCAACAATTCCAACGCTTCTTTGTCGGTCAGAACATCACCGGGCACTTGCCCCGCCACCGTGCCATCAGCACTCACATCCAGACCCTCGAAAAAGAACGACACAGGCACCGTCAAAACATGGGCAATATCCCACAAACGCGACGCACTGACACGGTTCATACCGGTCTCGTATTTCTGGATTTGTTGAAACTTAATTCCAACGGCTTCCGCCAATTGCTGCTGTGTCGTGCCGTTCATCCACCGGCGCTGGCGAATCCGTTTTCCGACATGTACGTCGACCAAATGTTTCATGGGAACTCCTATCATCCATATTTATTCGGTCGGCGTGCACGTCCGTGTTGGCTGCAACGCTTACCGTCAAAATCTTTTCTGCCATCCAATCGAATTAACACGCAACGGTTGCAACTTCCGACCTAACCTAAAAGACAGGTCAACCACCGAAAAACTACCCGACAACCGTTAAATGTTGTTTCATGGCGTTTGCCTCTTAATACAAAAATCGGCACAAGCGGTTACAATATCTGCAAAAACCACAAGGATTCCAAATGATGCGCGCCTTCCGAGTCACTGGTTTCCAAGCCGAACCCACGCTTGCCGACATCGCCACCCCCTCGCCCGAAGCGGGTGAGGTTTTATTGGACATTCACGCCTGTGGGTTGAATTTCGCCGATTTGTTGATGGCCAAAGGCACCTATCAAGACACGCCCACCCCTCCATTCACGCTGGGAATGGAAGTCTGCGGCACCGTACTGGCACAAGGTAAAGGTGTGAAAACACCGCCCGTCGGCACCCGCGTCGCGGTCTTTGGCGGCGCGGGTGGGCTGGCCACGCGCGGGGTCTTTCCTGCGGCGACCTGCCTGCCCGTCCCTGACACCATGTCGGCTGAAATCGCTGCGGGTTTCTATGTGGCATACGGCACCTCGCATCTGGCCCTGACAGACCGCGCACGCCTCCAACGCGGCGAAACGCTCCTTGTGCTGGGGGCGGCTGGGGGCGTTGGTCTTACGGCTGTGGAAATCGGCAAGGCACTTGGGGCCACTGTGATCGGAGTGGCGCGCGGGGCAGAAAAACTTGCCGTTGCGCGCGCGGCCGGTGCCGACCATCTGATCGACAGCGACACCCAAGACATCACCGCCGCCGTCAAGGCGCTTGGCGGGGCCGACGTGGTCTATGACCCAGTGGGCGGCGACAGCTTCAAGGCCGCGATGCGGGCCACAAACCGCAAAGGCCGCATCATTGTGATCGGCTTTGCCAGTGGTGACATTCCGCCAATTCCGGCCAATATCATTCTTGTGAAAAATATCGATGTGCTGGGGTTTTATTGGGGCGGCTACCTGAAATTCCGCCCCGATCTTGTGATGAACAGCATCAAAGTGCTGATGGACATGTTTGCAGCAGGCCAATTGCACCCGCACATCAGCCACACGCTCCCACTGGACCGCGCAGGCGAGGCACTGGACCTGCTGCGCAGCCGGAAATCCACCGGCAAGGTTGTGGTCACTATGGGCGGCTAGGCCGACACCACCTGCCGCAGGGCAGGCAGGCCGCGCCCGTAGGCCTGCGCGATCAATGCCACCAAATCCTCCATCGCAGGCCCCGCACCCAAATTGCCACGATACAGGTTGATCTGCATCTCGCCCAGTTGCGGCAGTCCCGCGCTATCGGGGATCACCGTCAAATCCGCAGGAGCCGTGCCCTCAAGGCCGGCATGAACCGCCAAATCGGCACTGACCGTGGCCTCTATCGCGGTTTGACCGTCGCCCTCGATCGCCATTTCCCACGGGATGCCCGCACTATCCAAGGTGTTCTGCGCAATCGTGCGGAACAAACACACGTTTGAAAACGCCAATCGCAACGGGCGGGCGCGGCACGCTTGACCGTTTGGTGCGCCGATCCAGACCAGCTTGCGGGTGGTGACAGTGCGATGCCCCGGGGTGCCCTCGGGTTCTGTTGTCAGGATCAAATCCACCTCGCCGCGGGCAAACTGCGCCTTCAGTTGATTGGTATTGGACGATATAAGCTTGACCCGCAGCCTAGGATAAGCGGCGGCAAAGCGTTGCAACACCTGCGGGATGGCGGGATAGATCGCGTCATGCGGCACGCCCAGCGTGATCTCGCCCTCATACTCTTGCGATGTCAGCTTGCCGTAAATTTCGTCGTTCAACTCTAACATGCGGCGGGCATAACTTAGCAATTGCTCCCCCATCGGGGTCAACGCAATGCTGCGCGCCGAGCGATCCATCAGAGCAATGCCCAGATTGTCTTCCAACCGCTTGAGCTGCATCGACACCGCCGATTGGGTCAGGTTTAAAAACCCCGCGGCCCGCGTCACACCACCCGCATCGGTCACGGCCACAAACGAGCGTAAGGCCGTTATATCCAAATTCCGTACCATATCACGATCCCTTATATATCAGACGACAAACATTCATTTTCATTATGCATGATTCCCTGAAATACATCAAGCATCGGAATTAAAACGACCAAAAACATCACGCAAAGGATATGAAATGACCTATCTTAGCTCGCAAACCTGCCCCGCCCCCGTCCGCCGATCGGTCTGGCACAATCTGTCCTGGCTCAAAAAACTGGAGGCCTTCGCCAGCTTGGCCCGTCAAAGGCGTGCCCTGCGCAGGCTCAATGCCCAGCAATTGACCGATATCGGGATCAGCAAAGCCCAAGCATCCCGCGAGGCGCGTAAACCGCTTTGGGACGCGCCGGACCATTGGTATAAATAACAGGGCACTATCAGCAAAAATCGGCACCTTGTCGCGGATACGTGCCTTGAAATTGCGCCAATATATGCCAATATCGATCCCGAGGGCACCACCAATGGAGCCCACTGGTTTAACTGGAGGTCTGTAATGGCTCAATTTGACACGATCCGCACCGCGGGTGCCGTGCGCACCGCAGAAATCGACGAGGGTCTGCGCGCGCACATGAACAAAGTTTACGGCACAATGTCCGTAGGCATGTTGATCACGTTTGCCGTCGCGTGGGCGATCGGCTCAAATCCGGACTTGCTTGGCATCTTCCGCAACCCTGAAACGCTACGCCCAAATATCCTTGGCTGGGTTGCGATGTTTGCACCGCTTGGCATGATCTTCATGTTT